>Ga0082212_10005097_pt1 | contig 18029 bp, 14 predicted proteins | sample TergutNt197P3_FD_71548 | JGI IMG/M metagenome (GOLD analysis project Ga0082212, IMG submission 71548) | Neocapritermes taracua P3 segment gut microbial communities from Petit-Saut dam, French Guiana - Nt197 P3 | ecosystem: Host-associated > Arthropoda: Insects > Digestive system > Gut ...
ACTTGAACAAAACAGAGCCCATTGACGCCGACCTCGTTATCATCGACGAGTTTTCTATGGTTGATATGTGGCTCGCGTCGGAACTGTTCTCGCGGCTGAAACAGGGCACAAAGGTATTGATGGTGGGCGACCCCGACCAGCTCCCAAGCGTAGGCGCCGGCAACGTCTTCCGCGAATTCATTACCTGCGGGCTGATACCCGTAACCGTGCTGGACGAAATATTCCGTCAGTCAAAGGACAGCCTCATCGCGCACAACGCGAAAAATATCAATGAAAATAAGTCGCGCCTTTACTACGGCAATGACTTTGTTTTCAGCGAGTGCGACACACAGCAGCAGGCGTCGCTCCGTATCCAGCAGATTTACCTTGATACGGTTGCGAGAGAAGGGGTTGAAAACGTCCAAATCCTCTCCCCTTACCGTGACGACGGCGACGCTTCGGCGGCAAAACTCAACGGGGTCATTAGGGAACTTGTCAATCCGGCCTCCGTAGATACACCGGAGCTGAAGGCCGGGCAAAAGGTAATCCGCGTAAACGACCGCGTGATGCAGACAAAGAATAAACGCGGCGTCTCCAACGGCGACGTCGGATTCGTGCGGTCGATCAGCCGAAACAGCGACGGGGAGCAAATTGTGACGATTGAGTTTTCGGACTCTCGCTTCGTCGAGTACACTCCCTCAGACCTCGGCATTATCGAACTCGCCTACGCAATGACCATACACAAGGCGATGGGCTCCGAGTATGAGACCGTGATCATCCTGGTATTGTCGGCGCATATGGTGCTGCTCTACCGGAACTTGATATACACGGCAATCACAAGAGCCAAGCGCCGCGTGTTCCTTGTGGGGCAGAAAAGCTCGCTGTTCATAGCGATACACAGGAACAAGACCGCTAAACGGAATACCATGCTCGGACAGCGGATTGAACGGTATTATCACGGCTATTCCGGTAAGGTTGCCGCCATACCGGAACCAATGAGGCGCACAGGATAAGAAATTTTGCGGTTATGCAAAGATTTGAGCCTGTGCTTTATGTTTATAAGGTAGGTGATGTATACGATGAAAGGATAATTTTCGTGAAAAGGATCTATGTGACCCTCACGGACGAGGAAAAGGAAGACCTGGCGCGGTTAGCCGCCGAACATGGCACTTCGCCGGGTGAACTGCTTGCGGACTTTGTCGCCGACCTGACCTATTCAAACAGGAGAGGCGGCAGCGACGAAAGCATGTATGCCCGGGATTGGCTTGGGCGGCAGACGTATCGCTGGTAAAACAAAACAAAAAATGAAGGGAGCGTTATCAATGAACGCAAACACAAGCAAAACAATGTATGAAGACCTGCCGGCCGTGTCCGGACTGAACAGGGTCCAGGGGTTTGACCCCCGGAAATTCATGCGAAGAACCGTATCGGAGCAGACCAAACAAGAGGTTCTGTATTTGGACCTCAAGTATAAAAAGCTTTGGTTTCGGCTCGCGTACCCGAAAGGGCGCATCAAAAAAACAGCCCTAAAGATAACCGAGCAAATCGCCATTATGGAGGCAAAGATTTTTCTCGACAAGGACGACGCCGAACCCGTTTCCAGCTTCATCGCGCAAAGGAACGCGGGCGGCAAGCCGGGATCCTTGTATATCGAAGCCGCACAATACGCGGCGGAGAATCAGGCACTGGTAGACGCCGGTTTCGGCCTGCAATTCTGCGACGTAAGCCAGGGGCCGGATGCCGAGCATTTTGACGCCGGTGTCCCTTCTGTCTATACGGAACCAGCTGAAGAAGAATCACTTACCGATGAACAGGCTTTAATCATCATGGCGGCAACGAATAAAAACTTACAGAAGTCGCTGTCACACGAAGATATGCCCGCGCAGCAGACCGATGTTGCGCCAGAAACGGCGGCAGCCGAGACGACACAAGAAGTACAAGCGATACAGCAGGATGACGAAGCGCCCGTTCCGCAAACAGACCCAGCGGAAACGGCGGCAGCGGACACTTCTGATGTTCAGACTGAGAATGAAACATCCTCTCAGCCGGATGCCCCGGAGGCAGCCGATGCCGCTGACGTGGAACAACCGGCCGCGAAAGCCGTTTTAGAGATGATTACCGGTGGAGCGCCGCAAAACACAGAGGTTGAAGCTCCGCCGGCGAATCCGAACTATACGGCGGATATGCCTGTGGATGAAATCCTGGCGCAAATGACGCCGGAGGAAGCCGCGGCTGTGGTGGTTGATACCGGAACCTGTAACGGGTGGACATTGGCTGAGGTCGCTGAAAAGCGTCCCGCAAGCCTTAAATGGTACCAGAACGGTTATACCGGGGACAACAACATCATGAAAGCGGGCGCAAAGATGATGCTCGATATTGTCATGGAGAGAAAAGCAAGCTGAGACTCCCATGAAGGATACAAAGAAACTTTAGCGGGAGGAGGTGACGCTTTTGGGCGATTTCCCATTTGCCATCACGGACGTTGTTTCGCTGCTCAGTCTGCGGATCAGGCGCCGGCAATCAAACAGCATTTATACGGATTGCCCCATTTGCGGAGATAAGCGGGGAAAAATGAATGTCAACCTCGAAAAGAACGTGTTCCGCTGCAACTACTGCGGAGAGAGCGGCGGGATGGTCGCGTTGTATGCGAAAACCCACAGAATCGGCAATTCCGACGCATACCGTGAAATTTGCGATGCTCTGCCCTGTGGCCCTGCGGATGTCAGGTTTCCGTGCAGTAGTGGTCATATGGGAAATCTCCCGTTGCCGGGGAACGAAACAAATGCCGTACAAATGTCGTTTGCCCAAAATGCTGAAATGGCGGGCATTGCCGAAATCCATCAAACGCTGTCCCTGCTTCTCAGTATGCTCTTTTTATCGGAGGCGCATCGCAAAAATCTCCGGAACAGAGGTTTGACAGACGAACAGATTGAACGGCTTGGTTACAAAAGTACGCCGCCGTACTATCTCTGTAAGCAACTCACTGAGCGGCTTATCAAGCAGGGCTGTACGGTGCAGGGCGTCCCGGGGTTCTTTTTGGACGACGATGGCAAGTGGACGGTTAAGTTTTTCTCAAAAACTGCCGGTATATTGATTCCGGTCAGGGGTATCGACGGACTTATCCGGGGCGCGCAAATACGCTTGGATGTACCAATCAAGGACGAAAATGAGGACACTGATAAAGAAGGTACAAAATACCTCTGGCTCTCTTCCTCAAACAAGTTTATGGGCGTGACCTCGGGCAGCCCGGTCCACTTTGTCGGCGATCCGTTCGCCCGGGCCGTTTATGTCACCGAAGGCAGCTTAAAAGCGGACGTCGCCCATTGTCTGATGAACCGATCTTTCGCGGCCATCGCCGGCGCCAACAATCTCGGTCAGCTTGACCCGGTCTTTTCGGTGCTCGCCTATAACGGCACCAAACTGATCATTGAGGCGCACGACATGGACAAATACCGCAACGAGAATATCGACAAGGGCGCGTCAAAGATCTATGTAATGGCGCACAAGTACAAAATGGAATCGAGGCGGCTCACTTGGAATCCCAATCACAAAGGGATAGACGATTGGCAGCTCGCCTTGAAATTGAAAGCAAGGGAGGATAGTTTATTGAATTACAAGGATGCGGTTCTTGGCGGTCTGTGCAACGCGGACGATATAGAAGACTACATCAGCGAATGGCACAACGGCGCCGGTGAAGGGCAGGCCCTGCACGAATACTTAGGGTTGACCGAGCAGGAATATGCCTTATTCCTGCGAACCGGCGAAATGGAGCCAATCCTCTTCGCTGATTGCAAACGACAGCGATTCCGCATCTACCAACTGGAATTCACAGACGGCGCGCAAACAAAGCCGTTTGCGTTCCTGGGGATCAAGGCGCTATACAAGGCAGGCTATGAGCAGCCGCCGGCATCTGAGTACCGTTTGGTTTCGGATACCGAGCTTCTGCATGACGCCGCGCTGACGGACAAAGGCATCCTCAAACAGATCCGCAGGCGTTATGCCGGCTCTATGCCCGATGGTTACCACGGGCGCGCCGTATCGCCGTCTGATGTGGTCGAACTGTACGGCAATGGGAAACGGCAGTATTTTTACTGTGACCCGGAGGATTTCATCGAGGTGAAGTTTTCTCCTGTGTTGGCTTTGCCAATGAAGGCACAGGCACAGTAGGTACTGCGAAATAATCAAGAATGGACCGGCGCGGGAATTTTCCGCGCCTGTGCTGTTTTTTACAACAAATTGATTTTGAAGGGAGACTAAAAAATGGGATTATTTCCTGAAATGGACGCGGCGCAAAAGGAACAGGGCGATGTTACGCCGTTTACCCTTAGCGCCGACACAAACGAGTCCTCTGCTCCGGCAGGCTTCGACGATGAAGCCAGGCAGCAGGCCGAGGCAGACACAGCGGCGGCCGCGCTCTCCATGCTCAACGGCGGGGAAACACCGCCTGAAGCAAAAGTTGACGCAGAGCCGCAGGAAACAACACCCGACCAGAAAAAAGCTGAACATGAGGCGGCGGAAGCAAAACGCAAAGCTGAATGGGATGCGAAACGGGCGGAAAAGAAGGCTGCTTTTCAAAAAGCTCTGGATGAACTCTTGGAAATGACCGACGACGATGTGACGGGCGCTTCCGTTAAGCGTACCGGCGCCGATCTGGAGCGTCTGACCCGCCGGAACATGAAAATGTGTGTGACGGAGGTTGTCCAGACGAAATGCCTTGATGACCCTGCTTTTGCCCGAATGGTCTATCATCCGAGTAAGAACCTTATGAACTGCTTCAAGCATATCTTCAAAAAAGCGGAAGAATATGTGAAGCAGGAATTGGAAATGAACGGCGAGAAAGCTATGGGCGCTTTTGTCGAGGATGTTCCCGATGATCTTTGTTATCAATGGGCGGAGGAATATTTCAACGATCCGGATGCCGAGATTGACAAGGACAAGGACGACAAGTTCGTTCCAAAGCCGTACTACGGCGCTTCTTCTTCCTCAAGAAGCAAAAAGAAAGAACCGGCGAAGAAAAAGGAACCCGCAAAACCGGCTGAAACGCCTGCCCCTACAGGAACGCCTCCCGCAGAACAAATGCAACTGGCGATGGGAGCGTGAGCGGTATGGGGATAAATAAGCGTGAATGCAGAAAATGTGTTGATCCGGGGCTGAAATTCAGCCCCGGGAGCGGCGTGATGCTTCTTGAAGGTATGGAGCATATCGTCCGCGCGGCAATAAAGAACATCGCTGGACGCCGCACGCTGGTTCTGTATTTCTATAACCGTAAAGAAGCGACGGCAGGCAGTTTTAAGCCGGAGTATACATTATTCCAATGCGGAGATGATTACATCACCTTGCAGCGGATGGAAGACGGCAAGGAAAAATGGCGGGAAGCGAGCCTCGACAATCTTGGTGCGTGTAACGCCTATTTTACCAAGACCTGCGCCTTTTATCGGCAAAGGGACGAACAGCTTGTCACCCGGTTTTGTAAGAATTCAGAAAAGACCGGATTTGACGCGCTGAGCGACTTGCAAACTGCGATTATGTGCGTCAGGCTGACAAAGCGGGTTCTGGCGCGGGAACGGAAAACCATTGACAGGATGAAACCTATCCCCGTCGCTCCGCGCGGATTGAAAGGCTGGATACACCGCGAAGTGCTGCCGCATTATTTATTCTACGACTACGCGCGCGGCGGCAAACCGATGAAGGGGTACTGCACAGCCTGCCGGCACGACGTTATGGTGAGCGGCGCGAAATATGATCTCAAAGGCAGATGCCCGCGCTGCGGCAAGGCGGTCACGTTCAAATCAAGCGGTAAAGCGAAACGGGTCTGGGACAGGGCAACCGTTCAAGTGCTGCAAAAAGTCGGCGATGAACTCGTGCTGCGGATCTTTAAGGTAAACAATGGGCTCCGCGATTGGTTGCGTCCGCAGTTTACTTTATGGGAAAACGCAAGGATCTTCATCCGGCAAACAAAAACAAAAGGAATGGCCTTTGATGCGTACTATTTTTCCTATAACAAAGGCATCTCAACTCGTTGGATGAACGGCGCGCGCCCAAGGCTTTCAAGCTACCAGTACAGTTTCGAGGCCGATATTTGCGGCCATTTGTACTGCGGGAACCTTGAAAGCGCACTGATTGAAACCCCGTGGCAGTACAGCCAGCTCGGGCGATTTTATCAGGTTGACCGTGAGCCATTGGAAGTATTGCCGTATCTGCAAGCGTATCATAGATACCCCGCCATTGAATACTTGGTGAAACTGGGCTTGACCAAGTTGGCGGCCCAGGTGATTTATGAGCATAACGGAGCAAAGGTTATCAACGAACATGGGGCGGATCTCCGTGAGACGCTTGGCGTCGGATCGGAAGAATTGCCGGTCCTCCAGAAAATCAATACCAATGTACGGCAGCTTGAATTATGCCAGGGGCTCAGGCAGCAAGGCGTCCGTGCGGATGATGCGCTACTTGTCTGGTATCTGGAACGCGGCATATTCTCATGTGAAGATGTGCTGATCCCTCTCAGATACACCACGCCATCGAAGCTTATGCGGTATATAGATGAACAATATGAGCGGCTGAAAGAGTGGGAATCCCACTACGGGGGGCGGCGCTACGACAGGCCGGGCAGGCTTTTATCCGAGTACAAGGACTATTTGGAAATGGGCAATAATCTCGCGTATGATTTTTCAGACAGCTTTATTCTGTTCCCGAAGAATCTGCCGGAAGCCCACGACCAGGCAAGTATCCTCTTTGACACAAAGAAACAGGCCATTTTCGATAAAGCCATCCGAGAAGCGTACAAGCCCCTTCGCGAGCAGTATTTCTTCTCAAAAGACGGACTTACGATCATACCGCCTAAAACGGCAAAGGAGATCGTCACGGAAGGCCATGCCCTGCACCACTGCGTACATACCTATGTGGAGCGGGTGGCAAAGGGAAGGTGCGTTGTCCTCTTTGTACGCCAAAAGGACAATATTAAGGAACCGTTTTATACGGTGGAGGTGAAGGACGGACGGGTAATTCAGATACACGGTACGCGGCACTCTGCGCCGACGCCGGAAGTAAATGAATTCCTCGAACTTTGGGCGCAAAAGAAGCTGGCAACAGCGAGTATGCCCAAAGCCGCGTAAAACTCAGCACTAAAGAATTAAAACAGGATAACGGCCCCATGCCGTTGTCAACACATCAATAAAGGGAGTCTTCGGGCTCCCTTTATGTATTTTAATGAGGAGGCTAACCAAATGAAGCAAACTATCTCAAAATGCCCGAAGTGTGGGAGCGGTTGCCTTTGGTATAAACCGGACGGCACCGTTCTTTGCACGGTCTGCATGAAACTTATGGACAAGGAGGGAAACCAATGCACCAGCAGCAAATCGAACAAATCCGGGAATTGACAAATCGGCTCAATCAATGGCGGCATGAATACTACAACCTGAACGCGCCAACGGTTGCTGACGCCGAGTATGACAAATATTTCGACGAACTCTCCCGGCTTGAAAAAGAAACAGGGTTCGTTATGAGCAATTCCCCGACGCAGACAGTGGGCTATACCCCGGTAAGCGGCCTGAGTAAAGTCAGGCATCAAGTTCCTCTACTCTCGCTCGACAAGACGAAAAGCATTGAGGATCTGCTGCGGTTTATTGGCAGTCGTCCGGCGTTGTTCATGCTGAAGCTGGACGGGCTCACAGTCAATGTGGAATATGAAGGCGGTCGGCTTGTCCGCGCATCCACGCGCGGGGACGGCAATGTGGGCGAGGACATCACGCATAACGCGCGTGTATTTCAAAATATCCCGCTTGCCATACCCTATCACGGCAGGCTTGTCGTCACAGGCGAGGCGCTGATAAAAACGGATGATTTTGTGACAATGCAACAAGAGCTTACCGGGAGTGATGGAACAACGTATAAGACGGCGCGAAACCTTGCCGCCGGCTCGGTACGGTTGTTCGATCCTGCCGAATGTAAAAAGCGGTGTATCCGATTTTATGCTTTTTCAGTCTTGGAAGGGTTGGATATACCGGTATCTGACAACAGCGGGGCGCCGCTCCACATTGATCCAAACAGCAAAAAAGAACGGTTGGACTTTGTAAGAACGCTTGGCTTTGATACCTGTCGGAAGTTCACTTTGAATATCGGTCAGGACGGGAATCCCCCGCCGAAGGTAGATATCGCGCGGCTCGAAGCGTATATTGCGAGCTTAAAAGCTTCCGCTGAAAAAATGGGTTTTCCTATCGACGGTATAGTGGTCACCTATGATGACGTCGCCTACTCCCGGAGCCTCGGCAGTACGGGGCACCATTACAGAGACGGACTCGCGTTCAAGTTTGGCGATGAAACAACGGAAACGGTATTCCGCGAAATCGTATGGAAACCGTCCCGATCCGGAGAAATTTCACCTGTGGCGATATTCGACACGGTGGAGATCGACGGCTGCGAGGTATCAAGGGCAAGCTTGCACAACCTGTCCTTTATAAAGGAACTGGAATTTAGACCAGACTGCCGGATCCTCGTCAGCAAGCGAAACATGATTATCCCGCATGTGGAAAACAACCTTGACCGGGGCGCATATGACAATACCCTGATTCCGTCAAGTTGTCCATGCTGCGGATCTCCGACAAGGGTGGATACGAGCGGTACGGCGGAAACGCTCTATTGCGATAATCCCACCTGCGCCGGTCAACGGTTACAGCAGTTCGTTCATTTCGTGAGCAAGAAGGCTATGGACATTGAGGGCCTGTCGGAAGCGACGCTTGAAAGGTTCATCAGCATGGGCTGGCTGGATGATTTTATGGATGTCTACCGCCTCGACCGATATGCCAGGGAAATAAAGCAGACGGAAGGATTTGGTGAAAAATCCTGGCTGCGGCTCTGGGACGCTATTGAGCGCAGCCGCAGCACTACATTTGAGCGGTATCTGATTTCTATGGATATCCCCATGATCGGACGCACCGCCAGCAAAGAACTGTGCCGTCATTTTAACGGCGACCTTAACGCTCTTGAAACCGCCGTGGACGACGGGTTTGACTTCACCCAGCTCAACGATTTTGGTGAGGTCCTAGACCGGAATATCCATGCATGGTTCAGGATAGAAAAAAACAGAAATTTATGGGAGGAACTACAAAAAATGATAAACATTGAGAAAACCGCAAACACAGTCACAGAGGCGGCGGACAATCCGTTCGCGGGGCGCACGGTGGTCGTCACCGGCACGCTGGTACATTTTACCCGCAATACGATTAACGCCAAGATTGAATCTCTTGGCGCAAAAGCGGGCAGTTCGGTGTCTAAAAACACCGACTACCTCATCTGCGGAGAAAGCGCCGGCAGTAAGCTCGACAAAGCCAGAGAACTCGGTGTCCCTGTCTTAACGGAGCAGCAGTTCCTTGAGATGGCGGGGTAAACGAAATCAACTGCGATGGAGAGGGCTTCGGCTCTCTCCGTCCATTATTAACAAGAAAGGGTGAACGATTTTGGAAACCATGATAAAGCCGTTTTACGGCGTGATGTGCAAATACGAGAAACACTTTTCTGAACACGGCGTCAGGGTAAACCTGAGCCACTGGCATGAAAACAAATTTGGCCTTGCCGCCCTCCTGCGGAATCATCCGGCATGGGACGAGGAAGCGTTGGCGGTCGTACTGCCAATCACCGAGAACAGGGGCATTGACCGCAATAATGTTAATCAGCGCAAATCGGATATGCTGATGCTCGCACGTCAAAACAATCTGTCGTACGACGATCAAAACGAATTCAGCGCGGCTCTCACCGCCGCTACCGACGAATACAGCGAACTGCTCTCTGAGGGAAGCGTTGAGATCATCAAGGACAGAAGCGGGGTCAAATGCGTTGCCGGACAGAAGGCCACAAGGGTCATCGGAAAGATATGCCAGAAATACGGCATCGACAGGCACGCCCGCTATAACGTGGTCTATTCTCCGCTTGCCGACGCGCTCAGTCCCTCGGAAGTCCGTAAGAAAGCGTTGGTATCGGTACATCCCTGCGCGTTTCTGGAGATGTCCGACAAAGACAACAGTTGGAGTTCCTGCCATAATCTCAGGGACGGGAGCTATCAGTCCGGATGCCTGTCTTATATGAACGACAGCACTACGGTCATGTTTTTTACCGTTGACGGCAACGTGACAGGCGATTACAACAAGGCGCCGAAAAGGAACCGACAGGTATTCTGTTACGCCGAGGGGATGCTCCTTCAATCAAGGCTCTATCCAAATATCGGCGATGATGAAGCGATAAAGCAATACCGGGCCCATGTGCAGGAATTGATCGCTACTTGTCTTGGCGTGCCGAATCGCTGGGTGTTAAAGAAAAATCACCGGAATGAAAGTAACAAAGTATATCTGACCGCAGAGGGTAGCCGTCAATATGCGGACTATGAAAATTACGGCTCCTTATCAACGCTCAGAGGGTTGGACGTAGAGGGCAAAATCATCATCGGCGGCCCAGCGTACTGCGTTTGCTGTGGGCGGCCGCTGAGAAACGGCAACGTAAAATGTGGCTGTGAAAGCAAGGTCGTTTGCCAGGACTGCGGGCAGACCGTGCCGGCAAGCGGCGCAAGATACCATGAAGGCGTTTGGCTTTGCTGTAACTGTCTGCGGATGTGCGCCATCTGCAATACGGTTATCCGCAACAGCGGCGCTTTGGTTCCCGCTTTTGACAGGCGCGGAAACGTGGTGCATATCTGCGAGGGCTGTTATCAAGGCATTATTGAGCCCTGCGCGAACTGCAGTGTCCGGGCTGTATGCCCGTCCGCGCAAAGCAACTGCTTCTGCCAACGAATCGCCGTAGCGATGTAAATTGATTATCGCCGGCATTGTCCGGCGCAACGAAAGGATGAAATAAATGGATTTTGAAACTATGGTAAGAATGACGCAAAAGGAGTTGAAAGCCGCCGTCTCGGAAGAACTGACTAAAATGGGGTACTCCGTCAAGGCATCCAAAGGCTATGTGTACGCGGAGGGTGAAGTGCCGATATTGTTGGTAGCCCACCTTGACACCGTACATGGGGAGCGCGTCAAGGACATCTTCTACTCAAAGGACGGAAACCGCCTGATCTCCCCACAGGGGATCGGCGGCGATGACCGCTGCGGCGTCCATATCATCTTTCAGGTGATACAAAACGCCCGCTGTCACGTTCTATTTTGCGAAGATGAAGAAACCGGCGCGCTGGGCGCCCGTGAATTCGCAAAAAGCAAGATTCGCCCGGAGGTCAACTATATTATAGAGGTAGACCGACGGGGCGCGGATGACGCGGTTTTTTACGGTTGCAATAACCGGAAATTTACCGATTTTGTCTGTGGCTTCGGATTCAACGAGGAACACGGCTCCTTCAGCGATATATCGGTTATCGCCCCCCGTCTCGGCATCGCGGCCGCGAACCTCAGCTCGGGGTATCACAACGAACACAGCCGGTCGGAGTTTGTGGACCTTACGGAAATGGCCTCCACCGCCGAAAGACTTGGCCGTATGGTGAATACAACATCCACAAAGTTCAAATATGTTGAGCGCGAACGTCAAATGAGCTTATTCGGCTCCGGCGAATACGGTCAGCAGATGCTTGATCTATGGGGTTACATGAGCGAACCGCTAGAGGAAAAAAAGGAAATGCTCATGCCGCTCCCCGAATCAGCCTACTTAGTCATCGACGGTCATCCGATTGAAAACCATGGCGACTATCTGATGGACGCGCGGAGCAATGTCTATGATTTTGTCCATGACCTCGGCGCCGCCGTCAAAGCCGAAAACACATCGGCATATACGCAGACCGGCGTTCCTTTGCGGTTTGACGAGGACGACGCGATAAAAATCAAGGTGCTCCCGCTCGAAAGGGCGCTTGAAATGCTCAGGAGTGCTTGAAGAATGATGAAGGCTGCGGCCTTCCCTCAGACGGGATCGCAGGGCTTAATTGCTCTGCGGTCCTTTTTTGTTGCGGGATCTGTTGAAGTTATGCGTATTAAATCAGTATATAGTAAGTATAAAGCAAAAAGGAGATGTTTTTCATGTTAATCGCAATCGACCACGGCAACAGTGCGACACGTTCCTGACTGAAAAGGTCAGGCGCCGACTTCATTTGTCGGCAGAACTAATATCCCAAGGGGTAGAATGAAGGAGTAACGCCCTGAAATGCCCCCGCTAAAACTCCGACTGGCATTTGGCGGACAACTATCAAGTGTCAGAAGCTCGGGAAAGTCGGCTGAGAGCTGCCCTGGAAATCTTAACATGCCGGGAAACATCCCCAGAGGTGGGGGTCGCAGCCTATAGGCCGGGCGTCCAAAAAGCTCATGGTTAGAATGTGGTGTAAAAGACTACTGACGAATCTCCGAATGAACGGGTCTAAACGTGGAGCATATAGAAATGTATGCGGCGTAAATACGCAGCGTGTGTGGATGAGTAAGAAATGTTACTATGAAAATCCATATGGTGTTACAGGCATCTTTCAGCACGCAGGCTCATAGGAGAAACCTAAAAGCCAATGTACGGATAGGGATATTGGAACGTGGTAAGCTTTGGAGGCGGAGGCTGTTGTCAGCCGGTGAAACCGTAGTTGTGAAAACCGTTTGGTATAAGCAGCTTTTACCAAAGTGAAAGTGGTGGCACAGTACCAGTGAACCCGCGATAATAAGCGGCGGAGGGATAGCCACCAGTCATTTGGCAATACAATTTGAAAGATTGGAAAACGTAGCTTCCGGGTAAGACAAAGAAAATTGTCCTCTGCTAAGAAAGGGGATGATGCCTATGTTGGTTTCGGAGAAGCGCAAAGAACCCAAACGCAGGAAACTCAGATATGCCGAGTATTATGATATGACCGATACCTTTGATAATCTGTATGCACAGAGTCAAAATGGCAAAGTTTTCATCGGATTGATGGAGATCATAACCTCCGATGAAAATATGAAACTGGCATACAGGAGCATCAAAAGGAACACGGGAAGCCATACTGCCGGTGTAGACGGGCGGACTGTAAAAGACCTCGAAAAACTGGACATTGAAGATTTCTGCAAAATCATCAGGAAAAAGCTCCAATGGTATGAACCTCAACCCGTCAAGCGGGTGGAAATCCCTAAACCCAACGGAAAAATGAGACCCCTGGGTATACCGACTCTGTGGGATCGGGTCGTACAGCAATGTATACTGCAAGTGCTGGACCCAATCTGCGAGGCTAAATTCCATGAACGCAGCAACGGATTCCGACCAAACCGCTCCGCTGAAAATGCGCTGGCGCAAAGTTATTATCTGGCGCAGGTCTGTAAGCTCCCATATGTGGTTGACATCGACATCAAAGGCTTTTTCGATAATGTTGACCACAGCAAGTTAGTCAGACAAATGTGGGCGCTTGGCATCCGGGATAAAAAGCTGATCTGTATCATTAAGGCAATGTTGAAGGCGCCGATCATGATGCCGGACGGTAGCAGCGTTAATCCCACGAAGGGAACCCCGCAAGGGGGAATCCTGTCCCCACTTTTATCCAACATAGTCCTAAACGAGTTGGACTGGTGGATCGACAGTCAATGGATTGGCTTTCCTACCCACAAAGAGTACAAAACCACGCTCAACCCCAATGGGTCGTTAAATCAAGGCGGGAAATTCTTAGCGCTTAAAGGGCGAAGCCTGAAAGAAATGTATATGGTACGTTACGCGGATGATTTCAAAATCTTCTGCCGTGACCGGACAGCGGCAGACAAAACTTTCTGGGCTGTCAAACTGTGGCTGAAGGACAGGTTGAAACTTGAAATCAGTGACGAAAAATCTAAGGTGACGAATCTCAAAAAGCAATACACCGAATTCCTGGGATTCAAGCTAAGGTTGATTCCAAAAAGGAAAAAATATGTCATTGAATCGAGAATCTGCGATAAAGCCGGGGAACATATTACCAATACATTGATAAAGGGATTAGTCATAATAAAGCACAGCAAAAACCATTTGGAGCGATTCGCGGCCATCACAAGGTATAACTCTATTGTGTGGGGAATTCATAATTATTACTGTATAGCAACTGATATATCCGTTGATGTATCTCCGATTGCATACCGCGTAAACACACGGATCAAGCACAGTTTTAACCGTGTGGTAAAGAAGACCGGCAGCAACAAGCTCGGGCGGTACATGGCAAAACAGTACGGGAACAGCAACCAAATCCGCTATATCAACGGTTTAGCGGTGGCTCCCATAGGGTATGTCAGGACATGCAACCCCATGCACAAACCGAGAAAAATCAATAAGTACACCCCGGAAGGCAGGGCAACTATTCATCAATCCCTACGGGTAGATGTAAAAACCATCCGCCAGATGATGAGGGCCCCTCCTCCAAAACGGAGTATTGAGTATTGTGACAATCGGCTTTCACTATATTCCGCACAATACGGAAAATGCGCCATTACCGAACGGAAACTGGAAGTAGACGAAGTACATTGCCATCACAAACTTCCAGCGCATCTCGGGGGTACGGACCAATACGCAAACCTTGTGATAGTCCATGTAGAGGTACACCGGCTCATACACTGCACAGATACGCAAACGATCAACTATTACCTTAGCCGGTTAAGAATCTCACCTGCCATGTTGAAAAAGATCAATAAGTTACGCGAAGTTTGCAGACTTCAATCCATAGCGTTATAACAAGCGCGACCTGAAATTTCATCCAATCTTAAAACAAAAACCATTGCCTAATGATGGAACGCCGGATGAGGCGAAAGTTTCATGTCCGGTGTGAACCGGGGGAAAGTCCGACGATAGCATCAAAGGACTACCTATCGGTATAGCAAATCAAGATGGAGAGTAGGACTTTTATATCGGGGTTACGCGAGAGCGATATCCGCCCGCCCTTTGGTGACGACATATTGAAATATAAGGGGAAATACTACACGCTCTCAGATCAGCGTATCCCTTATATGAGAGATAAGTCGACGGATGACCGCTTCTATATCCTCACCTTGTTTGCCATCGCCTTTGAACTTGAAGACCGGGGATACCGCGACCCCGACGTCCTCCCTGTCAGCCTGTTGATTGGGTTGCCGCCCGCGCATTATGGGGCGCAGTATGAACGCTTTGAGAAATATTTTATGCGCGGCGACGTCGATGAATTTGAGTTTCACGGCAGGAAACACGAAATCTACATACGCGAAGCTACCGCCTATCCGCAGGCGTTCGCGGCAGCCATGCCTGTTTTTGGTCGGATCAACACCTTCTCGAAGGTCACGGTGATTGACATAGGCGGATTTACTGCCGATTATCTGTTGATTAAGAACGGGCAGGCAGACCTATCCGTATGCGATACGCTGGAAAATGGCGTTATTATCCTCTACAACCAAATCATCGGGAAAATCAATTCGGAAATGGATATGCTTCTTGAGGAAACCGATATTGACGCGATCCTCAAAGACGAGCCCAACGAGTACGGCGACGATGTGAAGCACATTGTTTTCGACGCCGCGCAGATATTTATCAATGACTTGTTCGGCAAGCTACGTGAACGGATGATCGATTTGCGGTCCGGTAAAACGGTATTTGTCGGCGGCGGTTCCATCTTGCTCAGAAAGCAGATAGAAGCTTCCGGCAAAGTCGCCTCTCCTATCTTCGTGGATAAAATATCCGCCAATGCGAAAGGCTACGAATTGCTTTACAAGGCGTCCAGGGCAAAAAGGTGACGGAATGGCTGATAAGATGGTGGATACAAGATTTACGATACAATTCAGTAAAACAGATCTCACTCACCTTCAGGTAGCTGAAATCCTCAACCGGCAAGGCAGGCGCAGTAAGGCGCAGTACCTCGTCAATGCCGTGCTTCATTATGAAAATTGCGGCGCCATGCCGGACGCACAGCGCCCGGCATGGTTTGACGAAAAGGTTATCGAGGCGGTAGTAAACCGCATATTGCATGATAGGGATGAAAAAAGTAGGAATGATGTTGTGCCGGAAGTTGTGCCGCAGAGGGCAAAGGAAAAAATGGACCTGCCCAGTGACGAAATTAGCTTTGACGAGGCCCTTGATGCGCTTGGGCAAGAAGGGTTCAATGCGGTGGCTGGGGTTCTGGATATGTTTCGGAAGAAGCAAAGGAAAACCTTGGCAAACTCCATTGGGGCAAGCTTTAGTACGACTTTCATTTACTCCAGCAATGTTTTCCCATCAGCATCAAAAATCAATAGTTCAGCGCAATTAACAATTATTGGAGAAATTGAGAAATCGAACGATAGAAACGCACTGTTAAGGAAAGCAATACTCACAATATCTCCCACATTGACATGTCTGAGGGTAGTTAGAGCAAAGCGGCTGTCAAATACTGCTTCAACATGATCACCGACAATGAGTGAATACTCAGTTTCGCGCTCAGTAATACTGACTTCGACACCGGCAATTATTGATGGCAGAATCACTACTATTAACGAACTATCCGATTTTTTCTCAACAACCCTTCCGCGGTATAGACTCCTAAGTATACCTCCGGTATAATCCTGTTCTTTTTGCCTATTATTTGTGGATAAATGCCAAAACATACCGAACATAAAGATAGAGGCCGATAACGCGATTCCAATTTTCGTTATTCTATGAGATAACATAGTTTTCACCCAATAGTAAATATATCACTTTGTCTTTCATATAGATCGGCGTTCGCCCAATTTATATACCTATGATTATTCCCCCATCCATCGGCGATACGAATAAAATTAAATGTTGCCGAACCATTACTAAGTACTACAAAGCCTGTCACGAATACTGTGTGAGCTGATAAAGTATTGTCTTGAAGCGTAACTGTGCCTGTAAGTACAGAAGGTTTGCTCGCAGAGACTGCACTGCTAAATGTGTTGAATGTGGGGGAGGTGGATGTTGAGTATGTTACGGTTCTTCCAACAGATGTTCCCAATGTAACTAATGCTGCTCCAATTCTGTTCCTTGGTGTAGAACCATAAACGGTTTGACCGGGCAAAAAAGTCGTACTAGATGCATTCCATAGGAGATAATAAGTATCTGAGAAACTATTATTTGAATACATTGACTTTGAGTTAGCAATATTTGTTAGTGCTTGGACAGCGCAGGCATATCTCCCAACCGTTGAAATTGTTGACATTTCGGTTATTGGCGTTGACATTGGAGTTAGAACTGCAAGCTGTACTAAAGTATAGCCAATGCTTGGAACAGAGTCAATAATTACATCACCCCAATGGTTAACTTTAGCAGTAGTTGGGGTAGATGTAGATGCTCTAGTGATTCTTGGTTCCAATGCCTCAGCCAATGTCGAGAACTCTTTCTGCGAGATTTCGCCATCGAAACCGTAAATAGCTCTTGTATCATGATTTTTTTCCATATCATCTTTAATAGAAACGACATATTGAAATGGAAGTGTTCTGTATAATGCCGCATCGTTCTTGTTTATCTTCTTTGAATAATCATCGACTTGAGCATTCTGGGCAATTGTTTCAGCGATGCCCAACGCACCTTTTTCAATGACATATTCCTCTATTATGTTCTCAGAAAAAAAGTCTAATATTATGTAGCCGAACGGCTCGCCCCGCATGGAATAATAACTGGCAACATATCCACGCTTTGAACCGTCTACTTCATGAAACGGTATAATGTTATCAATATGCAGCTCAAGTCCTGGATTTGTTGAGGCAGCCCAACCTAATGAAATCTTTGTTATAATTTCATCAGTAACAACGATTTCATTGTCAAAGCTTTCGAAGGTGGATAAATTGTTAGCCATAGCTGCTGGAGTTGCTAGAGAAATAACGAATAAAATCAACAACCCTAAGCAAAAGATTTTTTTCATTATGATTTACCTCCTATTATTTGGCTTAATTCACATACAACGATGCTCAACACGTCTTTGTCTCACTATTACGAAAACTAAAAATGATGCTGTTTTTGCAATGTGAGTGAGAGAAATTTATTCTAAATACTCGTTCATCCAATATCCATCAATTCTCTCGTATAGTCGATTTGCATCGCCTTTAAGCATCCGCCTGCCGGCTAAAACTTCCGGAGTTTTTTCACGGCATCGGGGACAACGGGCTGGTGGTAGACGAACGGGCAGACGCTGTTGATGCTTGAAGTGGACA
>Ga0082212_10005098_pt1 | contig 18028 bp, 23 predicted proteins | sample TergutNt197P3_FD_71548 | JGI IMG/M metagenome (GOLD analysis project Ga0082212, IMG submission 71548) | Neocapritermes taracua P3 segment gut microbial communities from Petit-Saut dam, French Guiana - Nt197 P3 | ecosystem: Host-associated > Arthropoda: Insects > Digestive system > Gut ...
GATCATCCGTCCTGATAATATCGGTGACTATGTTATTTTCCGCAATTTTCTTCCGTTTATCCGTAAATCACTCCAAAATAAAACATCAAAAATAATTCTTCTTGGCAACAAAGCTTTCAGGACATTGGCGGAATATTTTGACAGCAAATATATAAATAAATTTATCTGGATGGATTTTAAAAAACTACGAAAAAATACTTTCTCAGGATTCTTTCATACACTTTTTGTCAGCTTACAGTTGCATAAAACTCATTATCATTATATTTTTTATCCGGTGTTTTCACGTGTTCATTTTTTCGATGATCTGATATGCAATTTGAATGCAGAACATAAAATCGCCTGTTACGGTGACAATGTCAATAAAGACAGTCAGTCGGATATTACAGATAAGGTATATACGCAAATTATTCCTACAGATTCGCAAATAGGCGTGTTTGAATTTGAGCGTAACAAGGAAATTATAAGTAAATTTCTTTGTCAGAAGATTGAATTGATTTACCCTGTCATAGAACAAGTGCCCGAATCTTTGACTCAAACGCTGCCAGCCGGATATATTGCTTTGCACATGGAAGCATCCTTTTCATTTAAACAATGGCCGAGTGATTATTTCCGGCAGTTGATTTCTCATATTACAAAAACAAAAAAACTGCCTGTTGTTTTACTTGGACTTGACAATTCTGTTAAATTTATTGAAGAGCGAATTATTGATCTACGCGGAAAAATTACATTGACGCAAACAGCCGCTGTATTGAGTAAAGCCTGCTGTTTTATCGGCAATGACAGTTCGTTATTGCACATCGCCGCCGCTTCCGGCATAAAAAAACTTATCGCAATTTGCTATGGCGCATATTACGGCAGATTCGCCCCATATCCTGAAGCGGAAGGAAGGGACTACCGTTTTATCTTTCCGCCCAAAATCGCTGAAAGCCGGCTTACCCAAGACGAGTTAAGGCAAAAGTACGCCAATGCCGGATGTTATGAAGACATTACATTGATCAAAGTGGAACAGGTGATTGGAGTGTTGGAGGGGTTGAATTTAAGTGAATAAAAATATTATCAATAATATTGTATTTTTGTTTGTAGAATGTTATGCGCCATTTATTTTTAATTATATTAAGTGACTTTGCCGCTAGTTGGAATAAAGAATATCATAACAACCATTGACAATATTTGAAAAATCAGCTATATTGTATTATTAAAATGAAGAATTGAGTTTTTGGAGGGTATTTTATGGAAACGACTGCAATTTTACAAGAGTTGGACAACTTACCTACATATAAACGTATGATTATTGTGGAGCAAATAATTCGTTCAATTCGCCTTAATAATCAAGATAGATCAATGGAAATAGCAGCAGATCGTTTATATGATGATTATAAAAATGATAAAGAATTAACGATTTTTACTCAACTTGATTGTGAGGATTTCTATGAACCAAGGTGAAATATGGCTTGTTGATCTAGAACCTACTATTGGCGCCGAAATAAATAAAACTCGTCCAGCATTAATTATGAGTAATAATAAACTTGGCAAGCTGCCATTAAAAATTATAGTTCCAATTACTGGATGGAAAGAACATTACAGCATTGCTCCATGGATGATAAAAATTGAACCAAATCAAATAAATGGACTTGTAAAAATATCTTCAATGGATTGCTTTCAAATTAGATCAGTATCTCAAGAGCGTCTTGTAGAGAAAATTGGTGAAATTTCACTTGATGAAGTTATTAATGTTCAAGAAGGAATACTAAAGATTTTAGGTATATAAAATATCTTAAATTATTATTTGTTAGGTGACATTGAATTTCAAAATATACTATTGGCGGAACAATAAACTTATTTCAATTTTTCTTTTCCAGTTTCATTCTTTCAATGATTACTGCATTACCTTTAAGAAAATACGAAATTATATTGGTATCAAGCGCATAGAACATTACAATGCATCAACTTCTTCAGGAGTTCGAAAATGTACACGTTCAGGCTCGCCTAAAAGCTCCTCATCACAATTCTTGATTTCCTCAAATATTTTTTCCCATAATTTTATCCGCCGCATTTCTTCGGCATTTTGATTAGCCGTTTCGTCAAGCACTGTAACAATAGTTTTTTTACCTTCAGGAATTTGAACTGGTGTATCAGGCACAAAATGCCCTTCTTTAAAGTAACCTTGAAATGTCAGTAACATTTAATCCCTCTGTAAAATAGTTTTAATTAACGATAAACCAACTTTTAACAGATGTCAATCACGGCGACTCAAAGATCACAAATAACCCAATTTTCTAATTCTTCCCCATCTTCTCCGTGGTTAATATTATAAAAAGCCTACCTCTTCCCCAAAAGCGTCTTCAATTCCTGAATATTACTGATAATCTGAGTGCGCGACAAATTGCGGAACTCCTTCGGGATCATCTGTCGGGAAGTATATCCACAATATATGGAAGCAAAAGGATATTTCAAAAAATCTGCCGCCAAAGCCAAATCTGTTAAACCCAGCTCAGAATCCAAAGCAAAAAATAAAAGCAAAGCTATTATTAAAAACACATCCTTAAGAGTAACAGGTTAAAAATGTATGCGTTCAGGCGCGCCTAAAAATTCCTTTAAATAGCCTAGAAATGTCAACAAAGGTTGCGCAAAGATCACACAAGAAACCAAATAATTTTCCCGCCCGAAATCGCTGAAAGCCGGTTTGCTCAGGACGAGCTAAAGCAAAAGTACGCGAACAGCGGATGTTATGAAGACATCACATTGATCAAAGCGGAGCAGGTGATTGGAGTGTTGGAGGAGTTGGTTGGGTAGAAAAAACGGAATCTGGCACCTCTTATATAAATGCCAGTTACTTTCAATTAACCGGAAAAAGGGATATAATTATTACTGGAGTATTGTTATGTCAACAGTAAAAGCCTATTATGATGGAAATATTTTTTACCCAATTGAAACACTGAACATTCCAAGAGGGAAAGTAGTCAGTTTAACTATTGAAGAAGAAACCTCTAATCCAGAAATTACCAGGAAACTTGCTCAACTGACGTTAATTAATGCCAATTTGGAAAAACTTAATGAAGCTGAACCTCTTCCTGAAGAATTTGATGAAATTTTGGCACAACGAGTAAACTTTGCAAGAGTATTGGATCTATGAGCGTCTTTGTCCTTGATTCAAATATTCTTTCATTTTACATGCGTCAAAATCAAAAAATTATAAAAAATGTTCAGGATATGCTCTTTACCGGCAACGAAGTGATAATTGGTCCAATTGCTTACTATGAAGTTAAACGCGGGCTTTTGGCAATAAAAGCAGAAAAACGAATTATTGAATTTAACGCTCTTTGTAAAATACTAGGCGTGGGACAGCTTGATAACTCAATTTTAGATTTTGCCGCAGATATTTACCGTGAATTAAAAGAGAAAAAACTAACAGTAGAAGACGCGGATATTCTTACTGCTGCCTTTTGCAAAAATCATAATTTTACTTTAGTCACTCATAACATCAGACATTTTGAAGCTATTTCCAGTTTACATATTTGCGATTGGATGTGATTACCGTTTTATCTTCCCGCCCAAAATCGCTGAAAGCCGGCTTACTCAAGATGAGCTAAAGCAAAAATATGCCGACGCCGGATGTTATGAAGACATTACGTCGATCAAACCGGAACAGGTGGTTGGGGTTTTGAGAAATAATTATTCGTATTACCATCTTATTGTTTTTTTATGATTTGTTAGGCGCAAATTTTAATATAATTTCAAAAAAAATATAGATAAATTATTGACAAAAAATACTTCAATATATTAATATAAATATATTGGAGTATTCTATGAAAAAATTTATTTTGATACTCTTTTTAATTATCTTTATCTTGCCAAATATTTTTGGTCAAGATAAAAAGCATACTGTTTATGCAGATGTTTTCCCAATGGGTAATGGCATTTTTTCAGGCGGAGCCGGTCTTGGTTTTGGATATGATTATAATATTAGCCGGTATTTCGCAATAGGCGGGTTAGTAAACTATTTTGGCAACTTTAACGATAAAAATACATATAGTTTTATTTTTCTGGGAAAATACTTTCCAATTAAAACAGAAATTGGCAGTCCATACATAGATACCGGATTTGGTTATCGCAGGAGAATATCTGATGAAGATAATATTCATTGCTTGGTAACAAATGCGCATATCGGTTTTAAATTTATTTTCAAAAACGGCTTGGTTCTTGATCCCGGCTTTGGGTTTAGATATGATCTAATAACTTTTTCGGGTTCAGAAAATTTTAAATTTAGTTTTAATATAAAAGCAATTATAGGTTGGACATTTTAAAAATTATGAATAATTCAATAAAAGACAAACACTATTGGTTAAAATTACTGCCCGTAATTATATGGCATTTTGCCTATTTAATTATATGTAATATGTTTGACAAATATACCAGAGTTTATTGCGATCTTTTGTTTTATGCCGGAATAGCGTGTTACTTTTTTTTATTACGGGATTGGAGTTTTTTATTATGGTGTAAGGAATTGAAAAAAGGGAAAGTGTTTTGGCTGCCTGTTTTTTTGACGATATTGGGTATGGCTTTAATGTTTGGTATTAGCATTGGCATAAAATATTTATTTCCTAACATAAATGACGGCATGGCTGTGTTGGGTGTAAATAGCTGGGCAACATTAATTGCCTTTGCTTTTGTTACAGTTCTATTGCCGCCTATTTCGGAAGAAATATTTTACAGAAAAGCAATTATCGCTTTTGATTCAAAACTTATTATTTTATTTAGTGTTATTGTTTCAATATTGCTTTATGCAAGTGAACATTCACTAATGCCAATAGGATTTTTTCAGGCATGTTTATGGGGTATTCCTTTTTGCATTAGTTATATTAAAACAAAAAATATTTATGTATGTATGACGGCGCATTTTTTCTGTAATTTAGTTATTAATGGAATGACCGTTATTATTACTGCAATAAAATTATCAATTTAAATTAAAATTGAAAAAGCAAAGTTGGCGCCTAACAGAACTGTAAACGCTGCGCCGCCTATTCGTATTGCGAGCAGAACGATTTATAACTCTTATTATTTGCAAACCATTTGATTATACTGAATGGCAAAGGGACTTATTTAATGATATTTCAGTATTAGGGTTAAAAATTTTCTCATATTGTTTTATGTTTTCTTGACAGAGATGGATGATTATCAGTATAACATTTATATAAGGCTAATCTTATGAGTGAATTTAATTCAGGTCAATATGTTATATTCAAAAATGAGCTAATTGATAAATTATTTTCTGAAGGGTATTTATTAAGACAAATTTATATAAATGAACCCATAAACTACTGGATTATTACTGAGGATAATACATATAAAAATGCAATAATAAAAGATATATATGAAAAACCGGACAGTGATTTTTACAATAATCCAAAAGTTATTATTGTAAGAGAAAAGTACATTAAAGAATATAGTGAAAAAACAAGAAAAAAATTTGTTAAAATAGATGAATGTTTAAATAGAAAATTTATTAAAAACAATATAAATATTGAATTTGAACCAAAACCGATAATGCCTTTCTCAGCAACAATCACTCACGCAGCTGTGAATCTCAACCCATTTCGCGTCACACTCGCCTTTGCGGATTGATTCCATCACTTTGTGCGCCTGCGCCAAACCGTGAATAATTTGCGGCTTCTCCTTGCTGTCAGTGCTTGGCAGTTGAACGCTATAAGTGTTAAAAATTTCTTCTTCAATTGTATCAATATCTATGCCGGCATGTATAATCATTCTCATTAATTCTTTTGCGGAAAGGGTAAAATCGTTTTTGTACTCGCTTGCGGCGCGTTTACTCATTCGGTATTTTTGGGCGACACATGGAACAAAAGAAACTGTCGTAATCTTGTCTAAATCCACTCCCTCTTCGGCGGCATAGCTTTTCTTTATCTCGTCCGCGAAAAGTTTTGACGGGCTTTTGCTGGGCAGAAGATGATCAACTAACTCGGGATAAAAATTATGCAGGAAGCGGTTAACGCCTTCCGAGCATCCTGTTATTGCGGGCAGTTTGTGTTTTTTGGAATGATCGCTTCTTTCGGTTCGTTTTTCAAGTTCAATAATTTGTTCCGATACATGCGCCTTAATTGCGATGTCTTCGTCAAAAACCATGTCAAAACCGAGCCTCTTGATCGCGGCAATTACTTTTCCCGCTGTAAGCGGCGCAGAAAGATTTTTATGCCCAAAACCTTCTATATGCTCATCAATGCCGGAAAACTCTTTATTCAGCATGGCAACAAATGTCGGAGAAACCTGCGCTATTGTAAGCCGCTCCCTGTTGTTAAGGCTTTCCCAAATTTGCGCTCTTTGATCGTATTCGTAAATCGCTCCGACGGGGCAGACGGACACGCACTGTCCGCAGAAAACGCAGGAACTTTCGTCTAACGTCTGTTTATACGGAGTGGTGATCCCGAATCCATGGCTGCGGTGCGATGTATTTATGGCTCGAATGTTTTGCACTTCCTGACATTCTTCAACACAGCGGGCGCACTTTACGCATTTGCTCATATCACGCACAAGCGTTTCACACTCTACTGAAGGCGGAGCGTGTTCTCTTGTTTGGTGAAAATGCAGGGCGTGAATTCCAAAACTTTCAGCAAGCGATTGCAGCTCACAATTTTTATTGCGTACGCAATAGAGGCAGTCCTGCGGATGATTTACAAGCAGTAATTCAAGAATTGTTTTGCGTATATCAATAAGGCGATGGCTATTTGTTACAATGCTCGCTCCTTCATATACGGTATTGGAGCAGGCGGCAACCAGTTTGCCCCGTCCGTCACATTCAACTACGCAAATACGGCAGAGAGCGCGCTTGCAAAGATCGGGATGGTCGCAAAGGACAGGGATTTTTATGTTTACTTTTTTTGCCGCTTCAAGGATTCCGGTTCCTTCGGGAACCGTTACGGGTATTCCGTCAATTGTTAAATTAACGTTTTTATTAGGGTCCGGCTTGTGACTCATTTTCTACCCCCTTCCTTGTGCAGGTATGTGTCGTTGGCTTCAATTTCATCTTTAAAATGTTTCCATGCGCTGTGCAAGGCGGCGGCGGCTGTCTGCCCAAGTCCGCAGAAAGACGCTCCTGTCATTGCGTGAGCAAGACGGTTAAGAGTGTGAAGATCATGAGGATGAGCCGCTCCCGGAACAGAAAGCCTGTGCAGGATTCTTAAAAGCTGGGCGTTTCCTTCACGGCAGGGAACGCACTTGCCGCACGATTCATGAATGAAAAATTCCGTAACGCCTTTTAAATATTCCAAAACGGAAACGCTTTCGTCCATTACAACAATTGCGCCTGAGCCTACAGACAAGCCCGCTTTTCTTAAATCCGTGTAACTGTAAATTGTATCAAGCTGATCGGCGCATCCGATTGCACCGCTCTGCCCTCCAAGATGAAAAAACTTGAGTTTTTTTCCGCCTTTAATCCCTCCGCCGAACTCTTTGTCGTAGATTAATTCGCGTAACGTCACCTTGCCGAGAGGTATCTCAAAAACTCCCCTGCTGTTTACATGACCGGAAAGACAGACCAGCTTGCTTCCGCCTGAGTCGGGGTGTCCGGCTTCAAGATACGCTTCTCCGCCCATATTGACGATAACGGGAATGTTGGCGAATGACTCGACGTTATTCACAAGTGTCGGGTGAAGAAAAAGCCCAACCTCCGCAAGATGAGGCGGCTTTATTCGCGGGCGCCCGACTTTTCCCTCGGTGGAATTTAGAAGAGCGGAGTTTTCGCCGCAGACATAAGCGCCCGCGCCTGAAATTACATGGATGTCAAAATCCTGCCCTGAGCCCGCAATGTTTTTGCCAAGATAACCTGCGGCATGAAGATTCTTTATTGCAACAATCAACTGATGCTGAAGTTTTCGATATTCGCCGCGGACATAAATATAACCGGCTTTTGCCTGAAAAACCAAACCGGCAATAATGATTCCCTCCAAAAGTTTAAAAGGCAGTTTTTCCATTATCAATCTGTCTTTGAACGTGCCGGGCTCGCCCTCATCAGCATTGCACACAATGTATTTTGGAGTTTCTTTTATATACAGCAAATGTTCCCACTTGCTGCCTGCCGGATATGCCGCTCCGCCTCGCCCAAGAAGTTTCGCTTTTTTAATTTCAAAAATAATATCTTCAGGAATGACTTCGACAGTTTTTTTAAGCGCGGCAAAACCGCCCGCCTTTTCGTATTCAGCTACGGAAAGAGGATTGCTTTCGGTATCGGCGCAAATGTCCTTCGTCAGTAAATTAATTAATTTTGACATAGCAGACTCAACTCCTCCCGAACCGCAGATTCGTTTTTGCCGTCACGGCAGCATTGCACCAGCTTCTTGGCTTTTTCCGCCGTCAAATTGCCGAACACGTCATCGCCGATTTTTGCGACAGGTCCAATATCGCACGCTCCGACACAGCTTGTATAATGGAGGGAAAGTTTGCCGTCCGCCGTGGTTTCGCCCATCTTAATTCCGGTCTCTTTTTCAAACCACTGAACAACTTCCGCAGTTTTGGAAAAAAAGCAGGGCGTGCTTTTGCAAATTTCAATAATATGCTCGCCGCGCGGCTCTGTATTGAACATTGCGTAAAAGGTGAGCACATCGTAGATTTTGGAAAGCGGCACTTTCAGGGTAACGGAAGCCAGCTCCGCCCATTGCTTCTCCACGCAGTTTTTTCCCGATGCCGCCTGAATATCCAGCAATACGGCAATCAACTGCTGAGGATCATTTTCGTACTCTTCCATGATTTTTAAAACATGCTTTTTGTCGAGACCTTGCATAACCTTAGAATAACCAATTTTTCAATTTTTCTCAAGATAAGAAAACCGTAAACGATTGGCAATTACCGCTTTATATCACGATAAAAATTCTCATGCGAACCAAAAGCTATAAATGTAACAGTTTCATTTTCAATGTTATAACCGATTAGAGTCAGTTGTCCAAGCATTTTGAATTTATATACTCTAAGCCAGGATAAATCTCCATGTTTTTTCTCTCCAATTTCCGGGTTTGCTATTACTTCATTGATTGCATTATTTATTTCAGGAAGCTGGTTGGAAAACAATTTTTTATAGGATTTTTTAAATTGGTTAGTTTGGGCAATTTGCATCACTGAAGCCTGAATTCAAAAGGTGTTACATCTCCATTATCTAACTCAGTTTTTCCAAATAAAATATCTTCAATAAATGCGTACGGTAAATCAGGGTTTTCTTCAGCTATTTTGCCTATTCGCGCCCAATGTTCAATCTGCATAGATACAGAGCGAGTATGAACAGAGGCATATCTGCCTGCTTCTAGCATTATATCATTGGAAAGTTGTATTGCTGCCTGTTCCATAATATGATTATTATGCGATTTCCCGGAAATATCAATTGTTTACCTCTAAAAAAACAAAAAATTGCAGATTTTTTCTTCTGCAAAGGATTGTTTATTGTGTTTGCAGCTTCTCAAATAATATCCTATCTGGTTTTTTTTAATAAACCATACTGTTTACGAGTATGCTCAATGGATTGATTGACTGATAAAGCCAATGATTTACTTATTGATAAAGAAATATCTTTTACAAAACGATTCATAAGTATTTTTGTCTCCGGATTAATATCTATATTTTCTTCTAAAAATAATTCAAAAACATTTATTTCCAATGCGTATGCTATCTTTGTTAATGTATCAGGGTGAGGCCACTTTTTCCCCCGTTCAATATCGCCGAGGAAATTTATTGAAATATTGGCATTTTCGGCTAAATCTGCCTGAGACCAGTTACGGCGGTTGCGATATAATTTAACATTTTCCCCAAAAATTGTCCTAAGTTCCTTTCCCTTCATAATACCATCCTTTAGATATTATTCAAATACAATGCTATTGGCTTGTCATTTTTTCAAACATCAGTTAGCATTTAATAGAAATAACCACATTTAGAATGGCACTATATTATGGAAAACTACCCGTATGGGTTGTTAATAGATGCTGGCGAGCAAAAAACGCAAAGTTTACACCTTAGGAGAATGAAAATGAAAAGAAGATTTGCAATTATCTCTGCATTAGCGGCATTATTGATTGCCGGTTGTGGAAGCGCACCAAAAATTTACGATCCGTCCGTACCATTGGAACAAAGTAGTACGCTAAGAATTGTGGATTGCGCTGTTATTGAATTTAATGGACAAGCAGGACTTGGCGGCGTTCAGATCGGTGAAACACAAGTAATAATCCCGGCTGGTACACATACCTTGAAAGTACTTTCAAGGAGTGGCAGTACAAGTATTTCAACGTGGACAGGTGATATTACTTATCAATTTCTACCTGGACAAACTTATTATATTACAATATCAACCATCGGCAGCAGTGGGAAGATACTTATTCTTAATACAATTCCGCCCATGCCTGATCCGTCAAGATCAAACGCTTCTCAGGTCGAAGGAATCTGGGTGAATACAGCGGCTGCTGATAACAAATTGATTTTTGCCGGTAATGAATATTTTACAACAGCAGGCAATGGAAAGCTATTAACTTGTGGTACATTCACATTTGATGGAAGGCAGGTTACTTTGTCTATTCAAGCATACACTATGAATGGTGGAAAGAAATGGATGCATGCTGCACCGCAAGGGACAAAAATCGATTATGACGGTGCAACGTTAAGGATGGGAAGAAACGAATACAGAAGATAAAGAAATTGTTGTAAAATAGCAACCTTCACCTAACAGGACTGTATATGCGGCAGACCCTTCGGGTCTGCCGCCGTCGTCGAACTTTAGTTCGCAGGCGGCTTGGCTTCCATGAATATCCGGACAATATCTCCAATAAAATTGTAAATCTGCTATACTTATCATCATGGAAAATCCGATTAAGCAAATCGAGGAAAAACAGCTTGAAACTTTGCTTGTTACACGGTTTTTAAACTATGTCCGCCATGACACAGAAAGCGACCGTGATATAGAAAAAACTCCCTCAACGCCCGGGCAGTGGGAGCTAGCGCGAGTTTTGCGGGACGAACTTCTTGCGCTTGGATTGAACGATGTAAAAATAACCGATCAATGTTATGTGATAGCCCGCCTTCCGCCAAGCGCAGGGAAAGAAAGTGCGCCGTGCATCGGATTTCTCGCCCATCTTGATACGGCAAGCGATGTTTCGGGAAAGGACGTAAAGCCGCAGCTTATAGAAAATTACAACGGCGGGAAAATAGAGCTTGCAGGCGGCAACTGCCTTGACCCGTACATGGAGCCTGATCTTGCGGCGCACAAGGGAAAAACAATAATCCACAGTGACGGCACAACTCTGCTGGGAGCGGACAACAAGGCGGGCATTGCCGAAATAATGGCGGCAGTTGAGTATCTTGTCAAAAATCCGCAGACAGAACATGGTCTTATCGAAATCATCTTTACCCCCGATGAAGAAACCGGAAAAGGACTGCCTGATTTTCCGTTAGGCGAAATTAAATCCGCCGCCTGCTACACAATGGACGGCGGTCCGATGGGCGAGATTGAAAGCGAGTGTTTTAACGCATGGAAAGCCGATATCGAGTTTACGGGCAAGGTGATTCATATTGGAGCGGCAAGAGGCAGGTTTGCAAACGCGGCGCTCATGGCATCAACCTTTGCAGTCCTTCTGCCCCGTACGGAAAGCCCGGAAGCCACAGACGGCTATTATGGCTATTACTGCCCAATGGAAATTTCAGGCGATCTTGAAAAGACAAATCTTGAAGTTTTCCTGCGTGATTTTGATTCTGAAGGAATGAAAAAGCGGCTTGCTTCGCTTGAAACCTTCGCAAAAACCGTAGAAGCCCAGTTCGCGGGCGGAAAAGTCATTGTTAAAACACAGCCGCAGTATTATAATATGAAATCCAGGATCGATGAAAAGCCCGATGTGCTTGAAAAGTTAAAACAAGCCATGACGAACCTTGGAATTGAATGGCGGCTTAAACCAATTCGCGGCGGAACTGACGGCTCGCGCCTTACGGAGTTGGGCATTCCCACTCCGAATATTTTCACCGGCGGGCGGAATTTTCACAGCCGGCTAGAATGGGTAAGCGTGAGCGAAATGTGCGCCGCCTGTAAAGTGATATTGGAACTAATAAGAATTTGGGGGAAATAATGGCAGAAACCCTGACCACAGCTTTCGGCAAACAGATAAAAGAAGCGTTGTCAAAAACAAAAGTATCGACAGTTATAACGGAAGACAATGTGTATCAGGAAGGAGATCCCGACATTCTCCCTTGCCTTGATGAAATGGTGGAGTATCTTTCCCTTCCCGGAAGCCGTCTTTTTGGACAGGAAAATCTTGAGGAACTTTTGGCAAAAGCGGAATCGGGAAAATCATGCCTGCTTTTGGTCGAACATTACAGCAACCTTGATCTTTCAATTGTTTCTTACTTTGCGCGAAAAGCCGGAGGGCGCGGCAAAAATATAAGCGATTCGATAATTGCAATTGCCGGAATGAAACTGAACGAAGACAACCCCGTTGTCGCCGCTTTTGCAAGCGCTTACACAAGAATAGTGATTTATCCAAGCCGCTCATTGCAGGGGCTGGATATGGATGACGAAAAAAACAAAGCCGAACTGTCGCGCAGCAATGCGATAAACCGCGCCGCAATGAAAGCGCTTATCAGGCACAAGTACAAAGGTCGCCTCGTTCTGGTGTTTCCGTCAGGGACACGTTACAGAGCATGGGAACCTGAAACCAAAAAAGGCATAAGAGAAATCGATTCTTATGTTCGTTCTTTTGATTATATGTGCTGCGTTGCGCTTAACGGTGAAATTCTGCACGTGCAGAAAACCGACATGATGAACGATATTGTGACAAAAGACATTGTTACAGTTACAGCAGGACCTGTAATGGAGTGTGAAGCTTTCCGTGAAAAAGCAAGAGCTTCAGCGTCAGATGATGAAGACAACAAGCAGGCAGTTGCAGACGCGATAATGAACGAGCTTGAAAAAATGCACATTGCCGCAGAAGAAGAGAGAAAAAAACTAATTGAAAAGCAGAGAACTTCTCCGAATCCTTAGACTCGAAGAAGTTCCCGGTAATTACTTTTACCAGTTTCCGCCGCCGCCGCGTTCACGGCGGGGTTTATCCATTGCTTCGTTTACGCGCAATTGACGACCGTCATATTCACGTCCGTTTGTACCGGCGATAGCGGCATTCGCTTCATCTTCGCTTCCCATTTCTATAAAACCGAATCCTTTTGAATTACCGGTTTCACGATCAAGAATGATCTTTACGGAAGCGACATTGCCAAAACCCGAAAACAGGTTACGAAGACCGTCTTCGGTGGTGTTGTAAGAGAGATTGCCGACATACAGTTTCTTAGCCATTGAAAAAATTCCTCCACCCGGAACAAACAGACAGTTTTAAATTGCCGGTTTGCAAGCGTCCAGGCACGCTCGTACTAAAAGTACATTGCAACTAATTGCAGGACTTACGTCCAAGTATTCACGCCCGCAAAAGCGGACGACTCAAATCCCCCTTATCAAAGAAGCGCACACAACTGTAAGCGCGTACCTTGGTACAGAGAAAAAGATGCATAGTTTGTTAAGGGAGAAAAAAGCAAGCGAGAGACAGAATACAAAAATAGAACCCCTAAACCGTGCAGGTTTTTTAAAAACCCGCAAAAATAATCTTTTGCCAAAATCAAAAAATACCTAACTATTTAAATTATAAACAAAAAATATAAATAATGTCAAGTATATAAAAAAGTTTTTGGTTTATTTTTGTACATTACCAAAAATTATTTTAACGGCTGATTTGATGTTATCAGCGGCGCGCAGTTCCGTGATTGGGGTCTCCGATACCGGTCCAAGGAATGAATTAAAACCAAGGTTTGCCGCGGTTTTTGCACGCCCTGAAAGGCGGCGAACCGGTCTTATTTCACCGGTCAGCGAAAGCTCTCCGGCTATTGCCAAACCGGCAGGCAGAGCAAGCCCCGTTCTCGCTGAATACAACGCGAACGCAAGAGCAAGCTCGACCCCCACCTCGGTAATACGAATGCCGCCCGCTGCGTTTACATACAAGTCCTGATCAGAGAGCCTAAGCCCCAGATGTTTTTCCAAAGCGGCGGAAATACGCGACACCCTGCCGGAATCGATTTTATCTGAAAAAACACGGCTCATGGTTCCTTTGGCAGGAATGGTCAGCGCCTGTATCTCCACAAGAATTGTTCTTGAACCTTCAAGAACTGCGGCAACCGCTACCCCCGCAGGCAAATCTCCTTCACGCCGTACAAGAAAAAGGCGACCCGTATCTTCAACAGGAGAAAGCCCTTTCTCCCCCATTGTAAAGATTCCAATTTCATCCACAGAACCAAATCTGTTTTTTGCCGCCCGCAGGAAACGGCAGTCGGCAGTTCCGCTCAAGCCGGACGTTTTGTCGTTCTGTTCAAAATAGAGAACGGTGTCCACCATGTGTTCCAAAGTTTTAGGACCTGAAATTACTCCTTCCTTTGTAACATGGGCTGTTAAAAAAAGAGCCGCGTCATGTTCCTTGACCCAGTTAATCAGTTCAAACGAACAGAACTTCATTTGGTTTACAGTCCCTGAAACAGAGCCTGCTTCAATTGAGTAGAGAGTCTGCGCGGAATCTACCAGAACCAAAACCGGCTTAATTGTATTCAAGACAGATTCGATTTCTTCAAGATTTCCCGAACAAAAAATTTCAATGCGCTCCATTCTGCTTTTATCCGCGCTTATGCCAAGCCTGTCCGCCCTCAATTTTAACTGCCCTGCGGATTCTTCACCCGATACATACAAAACACGCCCCTTCATTTCGGCGGCGGCGGCAAGCTGTAAAAGCAAAGTGGATTTCCCTATACCCGGCTCGCCGCCGACAAGAACTGCGGAACGCTTCATAATTCCGCCGCCAAGCACTCTGTCCAGTTCACCGATACCGCTTCCAATGCGGCTTCCTTCCAATGGATCAACCGTGGAAAGAGGCAGTGTTTGAGGAAGACTGTTTTTTGTTTTAATTCGGCGGCTTTCGGTAGATACCGCTGTTTCTGCAAGAGTGTTCCATTCTCCGCACTCAGGACAGCGACCTAACCATTTGGACTCTTCGTGTCCGCAGGAAGAACATTTGTAAACAAGTGTTTTTGCTTTTTTCATCAGATGTTTTTACGAGGCGTGAATCGAAGCCCAACTCCAAAGCGCAAATCTTCAGAGGTGGACAATGGAATCCAGAGGCGTAAATCCAAACCTAAAAGAAATTTTTCGTTAATAGGGTAATCCGCTCCAATGCCGATAACGGGATAAAACCAATGTCCATCATTCCAAAAATATTTACCAATAGCGTCTGTCTGTAACTTTGGATCGGTTTTAATATCACCCGTAAAATCATCAGGATGATTCAATCCCATTGCAAGAAAAGCAATGCGAATATCAATAGCAGGACCGGCATAAGCGCGAAAACTGATTTCCGTATTGCCAACAGGCACTGTCCAGGGTAATGACCATACTACCTGAAAACTTGTTAAAAAACCTATCACCAATGCTGAACGGTTTGCAAGATTACACGGCAGAGGCATCTCCAGCGCTGTATTGTATTCGTAATTATTTACATAAATATTTTCTGCTATTTCTAATTTTAATTGATCATTAAAACTATAAGAAGCTGAAACACCCAATGAAGGAACTACAGGAGAAGGATCGGCTCCCTGTTTTTCATTGCCGGTAAAAAATAAAATGCCCCCATGAACCGCCCAGTTTACTTTTTTCCAAAAAGAATTGTCCTCTGTAGTATCAATTTGTTTTTCAGTTTCAACAATATCATCATTTTGAAAATCTGAAGGGCTTTCCTGAGCATTCAACACATTTCCAACATGAAAAATCAAAAAGGGGAAAAATAAGAAAAGCGCCGCTGCCCGTTTTTGAACCATGCCTAAATTATACCTCAATAATGACACAGGGGCAATTGTAAATATACATGCATTCTCACAATTACTATTAATAAAACGGCTTCTTATTGCTCCCATCTTTCAAGATCAATTCCGGCTTTTTCCAAATATTCGCTTTGTAAGTTTATATCGTCAGTTAGTTCCGCTAATACTGAGTATAGATAAAACCTAAATTGATATGCATCTTTGTAATCAGGATTTAACTCAAGGCTTTTATTAAAATCAAAAAGAGCTTCGTAATATCTTTCTAATCTAAAATATACAAGTCCACGTCCATAATAGAGAGCTGAAAATGCAGGATCCAGTGCAATTCCTCTATTGAAATCATTTATAGCTTCACTAAATCTCTCCAGCATGAATAATGACAAACCGCGCCCATTATACCCATCGGGATTATTTGGCTCTATTTGTATTGCTCTATCAAAAGCCCTGATTGCTTCCAAATAATTTCCCTGTCGCAATTCAACAGCGCCCCTTCCATGATGTGCAGCATAACAATTTGGATTCAATCTTGCCGACAGTTCATAATCTTCAAGAGCTTTGGGGTAGTCTTTCCATTCATAATATATATATTGCCTCTGTCTCGGTAAAAAGCATAACTATTTTGACCTAATGGATCTAAATTAATCGCAATGGTAATATCATCATAAGCTTCCGGTAATTTGCCTAACATATAATACGAATGATTTCGGCAATAATATGGCAACGGAACAAAACGTAATAATTCTATTGCTTCTGTCAAGTCAACGACAGCTTGCTCATAATCCCCTATTCCATTGTATGATGCGCCTCTTAAGCAATATGCCGTGCCTAATTCAAAGGCATCGCCAAAGCCAAGCTGTATTACACAAGTAAAATCCTGTATGGCTTCGGAATATCTTTGCAAACCGTAATATGTATCTCCACGACAAATATACGCAAGCAGATATTCAGGATCAATTTGTATTGCCCTGCTGAAATTATCAATCGCAAGCGTATAGTTTCTTCCTCTATGATAGCTTTGCCCTATTTCAAAAAATTTTTCTGCATCTTCTTTTGTATATGCTTTCACAGACTCATCTGTTTGAGCTGATGCTGTTCTACAGCTTGAATAAAATACGAACAACATTAACAAGGATATGGCTATTTGCCTTTTTTTGACAATTATGAATTTCATTTTGACCTGCCTTGTAATTGCTCTAAACGCCACAAAGAATTAATAGTTTTTATTTTCTTTATAGAAACAACACCGGCATCATTGCAGCTTACAGAATAATAAGAGTAATGTTTGATCATAGGATTTTCACCAAATAAAAATCTCGCTATATGATTTGGCTTTTCAATATAACTACCTACAACAAGTTTATTCCCTTCCAAAAAGAACGCTTTGTATACAACCCCTTCTATCGTATTTAGAATTGTATAGATATTATTGGCAGTATCTGTATAGAATAACTGCCCTTCTGTATTAATACCGATCATTTGATTGTTGGCAGAGTTATATTCAAAGCTTGTTGAATGTCTAAATATTGCTCTATAAGCCGGTTCTCCCCTATCCATACTCATACATCCCATGCAAAAAAATACTCCCAGCAGTAAAACACTTGCTTTTTTCACTTGTTCTTCTCAAATCCTTGTTTTTTCAGCATATTCTATTCTTCTTGTTCCCTGATTGTCAACTTTTTTCTTCGCTGTACAGTCAGTAATAGCAGACATTTACCTTACAAAGCCGCAATGTATTAATAACAAGTGTTCTTCATAAAAAAATATGTTAAAATAAAACTTAATATGTCAAACGTAATAATAACCGGCGCTGGTCTCGAAGAGCCTGCGCCAAAAGCGTTATCTATTGTAATTGGAACAAGTGAAATACATGGTAGGACAGGAGTTACAGGGTTTTTACCAGTATATAGGGCACAAAAGTGAATAAGGTGTCAGTTTATACTATGACAAAGTTATTTGTCATAGTAACTATAATTATGATTATCATGACCATACTTCTATATATATTTCGGGTAAATCTTTATTATATTACATTAATTTGGCTGCTATTATTCATAATAAAAATAGGCTCTAGACCATCAACTATTGAAAATTTTGATAACAAGTTTCAATAAATCATCATCACGGTGATTATACCTAAACTCGCACTCCTTCAAAT
>Ga0082212_10005099_pt1 | contig 18027 bp, 17 predicted proteins | sample TergutNt197P3_FD_71548 | JGI IMG/M metagenome (GOLD analysis project Ga0082212, IMG submission 71548) | Neocapritermes taracua P3 segment gut microbial communities from Petit-Saut dam, French Guiana - Nt197 P3 | ecosystem: Host-associated > Arthropoda: Insects > Digestive system > Gut ...
ACAAAGGGAACGCATTGACAAGTGAAGCGTTCGCCGATTTTGTCAATAAAAATGAAATAGATGAGTTCTACCTGACAGGCGCAGATGCCATTGCCTGCGTTAAATCAACCTGTTTCAATTTATGTAAGGCAAATTACAAAGTGAATGTCTTGTCAGACTGCATTACGTGTTATGATAAAAGGAAAATCAACGAAATGCTGCATTACTATGAAAGTAAAGGCAGCAAAATAATCAGTTTGAATGACCTGTTAAGCGTATGATTAAGTATTTACATTAAGTAAAATGTTTAACTGTTGGAAATCAATGACATATTTGTATATTTATTTGAATTTATCTCTTGGCTTCTATAATAATGAGAAACCATACCAAATATTATCACGCCATATAATGAACGATAGCGAAACAATCCAGAAATCTAACAAACCTGTTTTTCTATATTAAATTAGCAATACCTTTTGTTAAATAAAATTAGATTACACGACAACAACCTAACTAATTGATTATCAGCTTGAGCGGGAAACGGGGGTCGAACCCGCGACCCTCAGCTTGGGAAGCTGATGCTCTACCACTGAGCTACTCCCGCTTGTTATATCTTACCACAAAAGTAATAATAGAATTTGATTCTGCAAAATATTATTTTTATTATCTGTTAATCAAAATATTACATGAAATGATATTTACATCTGTTAGGTTGAAAACATTACAAAGAGATTGAAAAAACGTTGAAGGAATATGGGAAATTGAGATGAATTTACCTGGTTTTCAGGATGTCATGTAAACTTAGAAGTAAACCGGAAATCTCACGACATTTTTAATTGCGCTGTCTCAGGGCTTCGTATATAACAATGGCTGTTGCTACCGACACATTGAGCGAATCTATTTTTCCGTGTATTGGTATTTTTATCTGCTCATCGGCTAACTGAAGAATTTGTTTTGAAATACCCGTTTCTTCGGAGCCCATTACAATTCCAACCGGATGATTCATTTCGGCTGAAGTGTATAATTTTTCGGCTTTTTCGGTAGCTGCAATAATCCTGATGCCGGAATCTTTCAGAAATTTTATTGTTTTCAGCAGATTGTCCGATTTGCAGACAGGTATGTGGTGTAAAGCTCCGGCCGATGTTTTTATTGCATCGGCGCCAATTCTGGCCATTCCTTTTTCAGGAATTATAATGGCATTAACTCCTGCGCATTCTGCCGAGCGGGCTATTGCACCAAAATTTCTTACATCAGTAATTTGATCCAGAATTAATACTAACGGGGTAATTCCTTTTTCGAACCAGCCGGGCAGTAAAATTTCAATATCGAAATATTCAATCGACGATATAAGCGCAATTATTCCCTGATGATTTTTTCTGGTTATACGGTTAATTTTTTCAATGGGAACAAATTGAAAAGCAATCCGGTTTTCGCGTATTAAATGAAACAACTCCTGAAAAAGTTCATTGTCTAACCCTTTTTTGATTAATACTTTTTCAATTAAACGGTTGTTTTTTATTGCTTCAATAACTGCACGTGTGCCAAAAATAAATTCATTATTTTCCATTACCAAGTTTTTTTAAGCTTTAATTCTTCCAAATCTTTATGTTCTTTTTCCCAGTTTTCCATAGCTTTTTCCAGTTCCAGCTTTAATTTTTCGTATTTGTCAAAAAAAGTATGGTCATCAATGTTTTCTGGCGCCGCTAAAAGTTTGTCGAACTCCATAATTTCTTCCTCAAGTTTTGCTATTTCAAGTTCAGCTTTTTCTACCTGTTTTCCCATGTTGGCAATTTTCCGGCTAATTTCTTTTTTTTCTTCGAAACTAACCCCATTTGCCGGACGCCCTTTCCGGCTTACATTGCTGTTTGTTTTTGCCGATTTAATATCAAGTTCTTTCAACGATTCAATTTTCTTTTTTTGCAGAAAATCGTAAATACCGCCCAAATGCTGTTTGGTTTTTTTATTCCGAAATTCATACACGCAATTCACCATTCCATCCAGAAAATCGCGGTCGTGCGAAACTACCAGCACCGTGCCGGTAAAGTTTATCAGCGCATTTTTCAGAATATCTTTCGAGCGCATGTCGAGGTGATTTGTGGGTTCGTCCAAAATCAGAAAATTAACCGGTTCGAGCATCAGCCTTATCATGGCCAGCCTCGATTTTTCTCCTCCGCTCAAAACTTTAACCTTTTTGTCAATATCTTCACCCGGAAAAAGAAAGGCCCCCAGTATGTCTCTTATTTTTGTGCGCACCTCGCCGACAGCAATTTCATCAATAGTTTCAAAAATCGTTAATTCCTCGTTTAACAGCTGCGCCTGATTTTGAGCAAAATACCCAATTTTTACGTTATGCCCCGGCTGTACTGTGCCTTCGTGTTCGAGTTCCTGCATTATTATTCGCGCAAGCGTTGTTTTTCCTTCGCCGTTTCTGCCTACAAATGCTGTTTTATCACCACTTTCGATTGTCAAATCAATATTTTCGAGAACAAGATGTGAAGCGTATTTTTTTGTAACATTCATGCATTTAACCACTTCGCGGCCTGAACGTGGTGCCGGCGGAAAATTTATTTTCAGCGCTGAATTATTTTCTTCTTCTATTTCAATTCTGTCAATCTTTTCCAGTTGTTTAATTCTTGATTGAACCTGAACAGCTTTGGTTGCCTTATAACGAAACCGTTCAATAAATTTTTCTGTATCGCCAATTAGCTTTTGCTGGTTTCGGTATGCCGACATCTGAATTTCTCTCTGTTCTTCCTTCCATTTTACGAAATTGGAATAATTCATCTTTTGGTCGGTAACTTTACCCAGCGAAATCTCGATGGTTCTTTCGCAAATAGCGTCAAGAAATGCCTTATCGTGCGAAACGAGCATGATTGCCCCTTTATAGTTCTTTAAGAAATCTTCGAGCCACTGAATTGATTCAATATCCAAATGATTGGTTGGCTCGTCGAGAAGAAACACATCCGGTTTTTTAAGCAGAAGTTTGGCCAGTTCAATGCGCATTCTCCAGCCTCCGCTGAATTCGGCTGTTGAACGGTTAAAATCAGTCCGTTCAAAACCAAGTCCGGTTAGTGTTTGTTCAAGTTCTGCTTCATAATTATCACCTCCCAATATTGAATATCTTTCGTTTAATTCCGACAGTTTATCTAACTTTTTCAAGTATTCGGGAGATTCATAATTTTCGTTGAAAGCAATTTCGTGGTTTAACCGTGAAATTATATCTTTAATGCTCAATAATTCTTCAAAAGCAAGCGATGTTTCTTCTTTCACCGATCTTGAATCAACATGAAACATTTCCTGAGGTAAATAGCCAATCGTAATATCTTTAGGCAGAGAAATTATTCCCGACGAAGGCTGCACCAATCCTGCAATAATTTTTAGTATGGTTGTTTTTCCTGCGCCATTTTTCCCTATTAATCCTATTCTGTCTTTAGGATTAATCAGAAAACTAATTTCTTTTAATAAATCGAAACCGCCAAAACTTAAATTTATTTTTTCTAATGATATCATATAATGATAATGAAAGCTGCCAAAGATAATGCAAATGCTAATATTTCATGAGCAGAAAACGGATAAAAGAGTTGGTTCTTAGCTTTTACGTATAGTTAAAATTGCTCAGATACTGTATCGGATTGCTGTTTTCTTTCGTTTTGATATTTTTCGTATTCAATTTGGTCTTCAGTCTTTTTGATAAAAAAAGTTGCAATCTGATAATCGGGAAAATTCGATCCCAAAAATGTAGTATTCATCATAATTGCAATTACCAAATCATCGTCGGGAGAAATAAGCAGCGACGAATATCCACCGGTAACATTGCCGATACTGCCGTAAAAATTCCGTTCCCATCTGTCTTTCAGCAACTTCCATCCGTTCGTCATATCAGCAGGAAATCCCATATTCAGAGTTACCGGCTTAAATAGTTTTTCACGAATTTCGTTCGAAACATAAGACGAGTGGAGAATGGCATTTCCAAATTTTGCCAAATCTTCAGATGTTGAAAGATAACCCAATGAAGGAGCATTAGAACGGAGATCAATTGTTTGGGCGTTTAAGGTAAAAGAATACATGTTAACATCGTAAAAAGTCGATCGTCCCTCGATTATGGCATAGGGATTATCTAAAATTGTGTTTTTAAGTTGTAATGTATCGGTAACAAGCTCTCTGATAATTTTGTCGAAATTATTACCTGTTTGTTTTTCCATAATAGCGCCCAGCAGGTTATAATCAAAAACAGATGTTGTTTGGTAATCGCCGGGTGTAAAAACCAAATCGCTGTCTTTAAATAATTCAATGCCTTGCTGAATACTATAGCTGTATTCAGGATCAGTTACCTCTCTCAGGCTTGCTTCTCTGAATCCTGAAGTATTTTGTATAAGGTTTTCGATGGTTATATTATGTCCTTTCCTCGGAAAATCGGGCAAATAATAGTATATGCTTGAGTCGGGGTGCAAGGTACCGTTTTCAACAAGCTTATGATAAGCCATTGATGTAAGAATGCCGGTTGAGTTTCCAAGCCTGAACTTAGTTTCGCGCGTAACATCTAATTTTAATTCGATTGATGAATTCCCTAACCCTTCGGAATAAATCAATTTTCCTTCTTTATAAATTGCTATCTGGGCGCCGGGGACTGAATTAATCGCCATAAATACACTAAAAGCTTCGCGTGTTTGTTTTATTTCCTGAACATAATTTCGATCGTAATAAATACTGTTGTTTGCTTTTTTGCATCCTGAAATGACTACAACGGCCATTAAAATAAATAAAAGTAAAAATCTTTCGGTTTTCATTTTTATACAGCTAAATATTTCTAAAATTGTGATACAAGAATACAAAAAATTCTTTTTCAACGCTGTAAGTTCAATTAATAAATGCAACTTTTTTATTTATTTGAAATTCAAAATTCATTATGATAATGATGACTTGTTGAAATGGGAAATAACTTCCCCTCAAAAAGTTATTCTCATTTCAACAAGAGCAAGGTACTAATTTATAGAAAGATGCAGAGTTACATTTGATATTTGAATCTACTCGCTCTTTTTTTTAGGTTCAAGATAACTTTATAATGTTTTTAACTTTGTAAGTTATTATTAACAGGTATATAAAAGTTACGCACATTTTTGATCGAAAAACGCGAGAGATTATTCGTCTTTTTAGCCTCGATATTGGGGCTAAAAAGACATCTGAATTAACTGGTGTTTCCCGTCCAACTATTAACAAGTTTTATAGGGCAATACGCAAGCGTATTGCTGAAAATTTGCGAAATTGAAAGCCCGTTAACAAATTGAGAAATCGAACTTGATGAGAGCTACTTTGATACTCGTCGAGTTAGAGGAATCAGAGGGCGTGTAGCTAAAGGGAAGATACCTGTTTTGGAATGCTTAAACGCGGAGAAAAGGTCTATACTCAAATCATCAAGAATTGTTCGGCCAGTGAATTGATCCATATTATTAAGGGTAAAGCAGGCACCGGAGCAATACTGTATTCTGACGGATTTAAAACATACGACGGTGGTTTACTACGGCTACAAAAAGCATTTTAGAGTAAAACATGGAGATAATGAATTTGCCGATGGACACAACCATATAAACGGTATTGAAAACTTCTGGGTACTTTGCAAAGTACGGTTGGTTAAGTTTCGAGGAGTGCATAAGCACACATTTTATCTTCATATAAAAAAATGTAAATTTAGATACAATTACAAAAACCAAAATATTATATTAACTTTGCTAAAACATATATGAAAAATACCATGTAAAGTTATCTTGAACCTTAATAATAAAATGTCTATGAAAAATTTTCGATTGGTTTTGTTTTTAATGATGTTTGCAGTACAGTTTTCATCAGCAGCGGTACGCTTGCCGAATATTATCAGCGATCGTATGGTGCTTCAGCGTGATACCGAACTAACTGTTTGGGGATGGGCTGATCAGGGCGAAAAGGTAACTGTGCGTTTGTTAGGCAAACATTATGATACCGTTACCGATAATTTGGGTAAATGGTCGGTTACGATTCCTCCGCAATCGCATGGCGGTCCGTATGTACTGGAGGTCAACGACATCATTATACGCGATGTTTTGATTGGCGACGTATGGCTTTGTTCGGGGCAGTCAAATCAGGAAACACCTGTCACACGATTGCTCGATCTTTTTCCGGAAATCAATGTGTCAAACAATCATGCGATTCGACATTATAAAGTGCCTTCTTTGACATATATTGAAAGCGAGCAGGATGATATACCTGCCGGTGGAGTGTGGTATTCTGCCAATGCGGTCGATGTATTGAACTGGACGGCGCTGGCTTACTTTTTTGCACAGGAAGCATACGCAAAATATGGTGTACCGATTGGTATACTCAATTCAAGTGTTGGAGGCACTGCTATCGAGGGATGGATCAGTCAGGAGAATTTAAAAGAGTTTCCGCAATACACAACCCCTTTGGCTGTTTTGGACAGTCTCCGGCAGGTTGCGCAGGCAAACAGAGGTAACACGCCACAAATGCCGCCTCAGCCCACAGACATGGGTATTGGGAAATGGTCTGCCGAAAACATGGACGATTCCGACTGGAAAACTATGGCTATACCCGGACAATGGATTGACAGAGGATTGAATGTCAGCGGAACGGTTTGGTTTCGCAGAACATTTGATGTTCCCGCTTCAATGGACGGCAAGCATGCAAGAATAATTCTTGGCAGGATTATAGACAGTGATTCAACTTATATTAATGGAAAATTTGTAGGAACGGTTTCATATCAGTATCCACCGCGCAAATACGATATTCCTGCCGGCGTACTTCATACAGGTAAAAATACAATAGCCGTGAAGATTGTTGACAGTTCGGGGCAGGGCGGTTTTGTGGAAGATAAAACCTATAAGATTATCGGAGATGAGGCAGAGATAGACCTCACGGGCGAATGGAAATACAATGTTGGAGCCGAGATTGTTCGTCCCGCACCAACCGGCGGCGCTAATGTAAACAGGACGCCAATGCCAAGCCGCGGTTCGGGATACTACAATGCCATGATAGCGCCCATAGTGAATTATAAAGTGAAGGGAGCAATATGGTATCAAGGCGAATCCAATACAGGGAGTACCGGAATATATGCACAGATGCTCGACGCCTTAATTACCAACTGGCGCAGGGTTTGGCAGATGCCCAACATGCCTTTTCTCATAGTGCAGTTGCCTAATTATATGAAATCTCTGCCGCAACCATCCGAAAGCAACTGGGCAAAACTTCGCGAGGCACAGTTAAAAGCGGCGACAAGCATTCCAAATACTGCGCTTGCCGTTACGTATGATGTGGGCGAATGGAATGACATACATCCATTGAATAAAAAAGATGTGGCTCATCGCGTATTTCTGGGGGCAAGGAAGTTGGCTTACAGCGAAAACAGCATAGTCAGTTCCGGCCCTGTATATAAGGAAATGAGAATAGACGGAAATAAAATAATCTTAACCTTTACCGAGATAGGCAGTGGTTTGGTTAGCGATGGCCAGTTGAAGCATTTTGCAATTGCCGGAGCCGACAAAAAATTTGTCTGGGCAGAGGCAGAGATTGTTGGTAATCAAGTTATCGTAACGAATAATTCAATAAGAAGACCAGTTGCTGTTAGGTATGCGTGGGCAGATAATCCTGATGGTGCAAACTTGCGTAACATCGAGGGTTTGTTGGCATCGCCTTTCCGCACAGATGACTGGTAATAAAAACAAATAATTAAAATTCTATACAGATGAAAAAAACAATTTTTACACTCGTTGTAGTATTATGTGCAGCTACGGCTTGCAAAAACAACAGAAATTTTGATGTTCCTTTAGTTTTTAATGTAGAAAACACGGGAGCAAACGTCAAAAAGCCACCTCTACCTACAGTTGACCTTCTTCCTTCGATACCGATGCTGCCCGATCCATTTGAATTTTCAGACGGCAGCGGAAGAGTAGCAACTTTTGCTGACTGGACACACCGCCGCGCGGAAATAAAAGCTGAGATAGAACATTACGAGATAGGTGTCAGACCTAATCGTCCTGCTGATATTAAAGCAACTTTTGTTGATGACACGCTAAAAGTATTAGTTACCGACAGGGGAATGACAATTACTTTTGCCTCGAAAGTTGTTATGCCGGAGGGCGAAGGCCCTTTCCCGCTAATTATCGGTATGAACCGCCCCACAGGTTCACTTCCCTCAGAACTGTTTACCGAATGCATACAAATACCCTATATACATAACCAGTCTGCTATTTATGGCAGAAATGCAAAAAAACAAGATGGGCCATTCTATCAAATGTATCCCGAACTTTCAACCAACGGCGATTACAGTGCATGGTCGTGGGGTATCAGCCGCCTGATAGACGGTATCGAACTTGTTGCAGAAAGCATGAAAGCCGATATGTCGCGCATTGCCGTTTCCGGTTGTTCTTACGCAGGCAAGATGGCGCTTTTTGCTGGGGCTTTTGACGAGCGTGTTGCGCTAACAATTGTTCAGGAATCAGGTGGAGGCGGTATCAACGCATGGAGAATTTCCGATACGCTTGGCGAAGTGGAAACAATCCGTAATACCGACTATTCTTGGTTTATGCAGGTTTTGAAAGATAATTTCAACGGTTATTCCGACAGGTTGCCTTACGATCATCACGAACTGATTGCTATGATAGCTCCCCGTCCCGTACTTATTCTTGGTAATCCCGATTATGTGTGGATGGCCGATGAATCGGGGTATATTTCGGCTATGGCTGCACTTGAGGTGTGGAAAGCTATGGACATTGAAGACCGTTTCGGATTCGACTTTTCCGACGAGCATCCGCACTGTAATCCTACCGACAGCCAAAAAGACGCCATCAAAGCATTTGTTGACAGATTCCTGTATCGGAAAAGCGATGTGGACACGAAAATAAGGTTCGCACCCAGGTTTGAAGAAACCGACTACGCTAAATGGTCGTCATTGTGGTCGGGACACAAAATCAGAATGGATATTAAAAACCGGTAATGCTTTTTAATGGTCATTTGTGGTTTAACATGCTGACCAGCTTTGCCGGAACTCACTGGCAGTTGGTAAAAGATCCTAATAGATGTTATCATACATCTATTATGATGAAGTAGTAGCACTATTTAGCTATTTTTCAGAAATAAGACTACATTGTCGATAATTTTGAGAATACTTTTTAATTTTACGGCTAAATTATTATACAACTTTTTTAATGATTTGGAATGAAAAAATTGAATGTGCCTCTCGCGGAGAAATGTCTGACATTCAATCGGAAAGGCTCATTAATACGGTAAAGCGTATTTACCACAGTATTCCCAATTACAGGGTAAAAATGCAGGAAAAGGGACTTGTCCCGAGCGATATTAAAAGTGTGGAACATCTGGTAAAACTTCCGTTTACCAACAAAACCGACTTACGCGATAATTATCCTTTTGGAATGTTTACGGTGCCAATGAGCGAAATTGTACGCTTACACGCCAGTTCGGGCACTACAGGTAAGCCAACGGTAGTTGGCTATACCCGCAACGATTTGCAAATGTGGGCTGAAGTGGTTACACGCTCGCTTTGCATGGCCGGCGTTCACAAAAACGATATTGTACAGGTGGCTTATGGTTATGGTTTGTTTACCGGGGGATTGGGCCTGCATTACGGAACCGAAAATTTGGGAGCTGCGGTCATCCCTATTTCAGGCGGGAATACGCAGAAACAAATTCAGCTCCTGCAGGATTTCGGGTCAACAGTGCTTGCCTGCACCCCATCATATTCTTTACATCTTGCCGAAAGTTTAAAGGAAATGAACATAGAGCCGGAAAGTTTAAACCTCAGGTTGGGTATTTTTGGCGCCGAACCATGGAGCGAAAATATGCGCAGTGAAATTGAGACAAAACTCAAAATCAGGGCTATCGATATTTACGGATTAAGCGAAATTGTGGGCCCCGGTGTTTCGTGCGAATGCGAACATCAGACAGGAATGCACGTGAATGAAGACCATTTTATTCCTGAAATTATCGATCCCGATACCCTGGAGCCTGTAACACAGGGTGAAATAGGCGAATTGGTATTTACAACAATCACCAAAGAAGGGATTCCGATTATCCGTTATCGCACGCGCGATTTAACCCGCCTTATTTACGACAGGTGCCGGTGTGGACGAACCCTCGTACGCATGGAAAAATGTATGGGACGCAGCGACGACATGCTCATTATTCGCGGAGTGAATGTGTTCCCGTCGCAAATTGAAAACGTACTGCTCGAAATGAGCGAAACAGAACCTCACTATCTGTTGGTAGTGGAACGCGAAGGAACACTCGATATTATGAGACTTATGGTTGAGGTGCAGGAACAGTTTTTCTCCGATGAAATAAGGGTATTGGAAGCTTTGAAAAAGAAAATAAAAAACAACATTCAAAACACGCTTGGTATTTCGGTGGATGTAAAATTAGTTGAACCCAAAACCATTGAGCGAACAGCCGGTAAGGCAAAGCGAGTTATTGACAACCGAAAAATTTAAAAAAATGATAATAAAACAAGTTTCCGTATTCCTCGAAAACAAGTCGGGGAGACTAAGCAAAGTAACTGAAATACTGGGCGATGCAGGGATTAACATATCAGCTTTTACCATTGCCGATACTTCCGATTTTGGTATTTTGCGCCTTATTGTTTCCGACCCTGAAAAAGCCCGCGAGGTACTGAAACAAAATGCTTTCTCGGTTCAAACTACCGATGTGTTACTGGCTAAAACGCCCAATAACCCCGGCAGCCTCACACGTTTGCTTAAAATTATTACCGAAGGCGGTTCGTTCATCGAATACATGTATGCCTTTTCGATGGGCAGCGATGCAGCAATTATTGTAATAAGGCCAACCGATATTCAAAAATGCATGCAAATTATTCAGGAACACCAAAGTGATTTTATGCTTATCGACAAGCATTATCAGTTTTAAAAGTTAATTCATCGGGTTCGCGGGTACCTGTTTCTGAATCTTTAAACATAATATTGTATCTTTGCACTCACTAATATTATTTAGATGAAGCGAATAGCGATACAGGGAATCGCCGGATCTTTTCATGAAGATGCTGCAAGAAAATACTTCGACAACGAAGAAATTGAAGTGGTCGAATGCCGGTCATTTCAAAATGTTTGCGAATTAATTGACACCGATAAGGTTGACATTGCTGTGATGGCAATTGAAAACTCTATTGCAGGAAGTCTGTTGCAAAATTATTCCCTGATTCGTAATTACCACCTTCGTATAATCGGCGAAATTTATCTTCATATTCAAATGAACCTCATGGTTTTGCCCGATGTGAAACGAAAAGATATTAAGGAAATATATTCGCATCCGGTTTCATTTTTGCAGTGCAATGAATATCTCGAAAAATATTTTCCTAATGTTGAGCGTAAAGAACTGGGCGACAATGCAAAAGTGGCAAAAATTATCAGCGATGAAAAAATAAATTACGCTGCGGCAATCAGTAATTTACGTTCGGCCGAATTGTATGGGTTACAGGTAATTGACAAGGGAATTGAAACCATAAAAAAGAATTACACCCGTTTCTGGATTCTGTCGAAACACGGTAATCCCACAGCCGGAACCAACAAGGCTTCAATTTGTTTCGAAGTTGGCCATTTTTACGGCGCACTGGCACGTGTACTCAACATTTTTGCAGAACACAAAATCAACCTGAATAAAATTCAGTCGATACCAATTCTCGGCAAACCAAACGAATACACCATACACATTGACATTGAGTGGGAAGACTCTGAAAAATACGACAAAGCCATCCATCAGGTATTAAAAAGCGCTTCAAGCCTGTCAATTCTTGGCGAATATGTGCGGGGCGAAGTACAAATGCATTATCAATAAGTATTGTTATGTCCGATTCTTCTGTAAATAAAGAAATTGTAAGTCAAAAAATTAAGCAGCTTCGCATTCCCGAAGTAGGCAAAGCTTCAATCCGCGAGATTGTTGCATTGATTAATCTGGTTGAAGAAGAAACCGGAATAAAATACATACGCATGGAAATGGGCGAGCCCGGCCTTCCGCCTGCCGAAATCGGAATACAGGCTGAAATTGAAGCGCTCAAGCAAGGAGTGGCATCAATTTACCCGATGGTTGACGGAATTAAACCGCTTAAAGATGAAACAGCACGGTTTGTAAAAAATTTTATGAATATCAGCGTTCATCCAAAAGGCTGTATTCCTACTGTGGGTTCAATGCAGGGTACGTTTGCCGCTTTCATGGCCGCCGGAAATACCGATACAAGTAAAGACACTGCTTTGTTTATCGACCCCGGTTTTCCGGTTCAAAAACAGCAAATGCAGGTTTTAGGGCTCAAATACGATACTTTCGATGTGTTTAATTTCAGGGGCGAAAAGCTCCGCGAAAAACTCGAAGAATTTCTTTCAAAAGGGAATATTCATTCAGTTATTTATTCAAACCCGAATAATCCGAGCTGGATATGTTTCACCGAAAACGAGCTGAAAATTATTGGTGAATTAGCCAACAAATACGATGTGATAGTAATGGAAGACCTTGCCTATTTTGGCATGGATTTTCGCCGCGATATGTCACAGCCGGGAGAACCGCCCTTTCAGCCTTCCGTAGCAAATTACACCGACAATTATATACTGTTTATTTCCAGCTCAAAAATATTTTCGTATGCCGGCCAGCGAATCGGGATGATGATTATTTCCGAAAAACTTTTCGACCGCGATTATCCCGATTTGCAAAAACGCTTTCAGGGATCATCGTTTGGCAACACCGTAACACTGCGCCTGCTGTATTCCATTTCGTCAGGCACAAGCCATTCGCCGCAGCGGGCATTAACAGCCATGCTGAAAGCCGCTAACGAAGGCCGTTTCAACTTTTTGCAAGATGTTAAAGAATATGGCGAAAAAGCAAAAGTGATTAAAAAACTTTTCCTTGAAAACGGTTTCGATATTGTTTATAAACAGGATTTGGACGAACCCATTGCCGATGGTTTCTATTTTACAATTTCGTATCCGGGCATGACCGGACATGAATTAGTTGAAAACCTTATTTATTATGGTATAAGCGCCATTGCGCTAAACAATACCGGGAGTCTCGAAGAAGGGATAAGAGCCTGCGTTTCGCGTGTGCAGCGCAGTCAGTTTAATGAGCTTGAAAACAGGCTGAAAGCCTTTAATAAACAATTTTCTTTATAAAAACGGATTGAATAAAAATTTGAAAATATCAATAAAATATGGCAAAAGTAAAAGGTACGATTGTAGTTGACAAAGAAAGATGCAAAGGATGCGGCGTTTGTATAGGCGAATGTCCTCACGATGTTTTGGCTTTACATAAGGAAGTTAACAGCTGCGGTTATCATTATTTACACATGAAAAACCCTGGAAACTGCATAGGCTGTGCTAATTGCGGGCTGATTTGTCCCGACACATGTATTACTATTTACAGGGTTAAGGTTTAATAAATAATCAATTATACATAAAAGAAATGGGTGAATTAAGGTTAATGAAAGGGAACGAGGTGCTGGCCGAAGCTGCCATCCGTTGTGGATGCGACGGTTATTTTGGCTACCCCATTACACCTCAGTCGGAAGTGATGGAAACACTTATGGCGCTCGAACCCTGGAACACAACAGGCATGGTGGTTTTACAGGCCGAAAGCGAAGTGGCTGTGATAAACATGGTTTACGGCGCCGCAGGTTCAGGGAAAAAAGTAATGACATCATCATCGGGGCCGGGAATTAGTTTAATGCTGGAAGGCTTTTCGTACATAGCCGGAACCGAACTGCCATGTCTTATTATAAATGTACAGCGCGGCGGGCCCGGACTGGGTACTATCCAGCCATCGCAGGCCGATTATTTTCAGGCCGTAAAAGGAGGAGGGCACGGCGATTATAAAATGATCGTACTGGCACCGGCATCGGTGCAGGAAATGAACGACTTTGTAGATTTGGGTTTTGAACTCGCCTTTAAATACCGCAATCCGGCCATGATTTTGACCGACGGCGCTATAGGGCAAATGATGGAAAAAGTGGAATTATCGGACTACAAACCCCGCTACACTGACGATGAAATTGAAAAAATTGCAGGAAACTGGGCAACAACAGGGAAAAAATCGGATAGAAGCAAAAATATAATTACTTCGCTCGAAATGGATTCTGTTAAAATGGAAGAAAACAATTTAAAATTTCAGCAGAAGTATAAAAAAATGGAAGAGGAGGAATGTCGCTTTGAAGAAATTTTATGCGACGATGCCGAATACGTTATTGTGGCTTACGGAACTTCATCGAGAGTTTGCCAGAAATCGGTGGAACTTGCCCGCTCAAAAGGGCTGAAAGTTGGACTTTTAAGACCTATTACACTGTTCCCTTTCCCCAAAAAAGTTATTGCAAAACTGGCTGAAAAAGCCAAAGGATTTTTATCGGTTGAGATGAATGCAGGGCAGATGATTGAAGACATTAAACTGTCGGTTTTCGAGGCCGGAAAAAATACCCGGGTTGAACATTTCGGGCGCATGGGGGGAATAATCCCTACTCCGGGCGAAGTGGTTGATAAGTTAGAACAAAAATTTTCATTGTAAATTAATTATGGAATTTAAAGATATTATTAAACCGGAAAATCTGGTTTACGGAAAAACGAAGGTATTGAACGATACTGTCATGCATTACTGTCCCGGCTGTTCGCACGGAACCGTTCACAAAGTGCTTGCCGAACTCATCGAAGAACTTGACCTTCAGGAAAAGACAATAGGAGTTGCGCCTGTTGGCTGTTCGGTATTTATGTATAATTACCTTGATGTTGACTGGCAGGAAGCAGCACACGGAAGGGCGCCAGCTGTTGCAACAGGTATTTCGCGCTTAAACCCCGACAAATTTGTTTTTACCTATCAGGGAGACGGCGACTTGGCCTCTATCGGTGCAGGAGAAATACTGCATGCCTGTAACAGGGGCGAAAACATACTTGTAATATTTGTCAATAACGGGATTTACGGTATGACCGGCGGTCAAATGGCGCCAACAACCATCAACGGGATGGTTACTTCAACCACCCCATTTGGGAGAAATGTTGAATTAAACGGGTATCCCATGAAAATCACTGAACTTATTGCCCAGCTTCCGGGAACATCATATGTTACAAGGCAGTCGGTGCAAAATGCCGCCGCTGTCAGAAAATGCAAAAAAGCCATCAAAAAAGGCATTCAGAATGTGTTGGAGAAAAAAGGGACTTCGTTTGTCGAGGTAGTTTCAACCTGTAATTCGGGCTGGAAAATGACGCCTGTTGCCGCAAATAAATGGATGGAAGAAAATATGTTTCCATTTTTCAGATTGGGCGATTTAAAAGATGGCACTAAAGATAAACCAGTTTCAAAAAATTAATACCTTGCATTATGACTGAAGAAATTATTATAGCCGGCTTTGGTGGACAAGGCGTACTATCCATGGGAAAAATTCTTGCTTATTCAGGGATAATGGAAGACAAGGAAGTAACATGGTTCCCTTCATACGGGCCCGAAATGCGCGGCGGGACAGCCAATGTTACCGTAATTGTGAGCGATACAAGAATAAGTTCGCCCATTTTGTATGAATACGACACAGCCATTATCCTGAACCAGCAAAGTATGGATAAATTCGAGAAAAGAGTAAAACCGGGCGGTATGCTGCTTTATGACCCCAACGGGATTATTCATCTGCCCCAACGCACCGATATTAATATTTACCGGGTTGAAGCCACAAAAGCATCGGTTGAAATGGGTAACCCGAAAGTTTTCAATATGATTGTTTTTGGCAGTTTCCTGAAAATAAAACCGGTGGTTACTCTTGATAACGTGGAAAAAGGGTTGCAAAAATCGCTGCCCGAACGTTACCACAACTTAATCGGGTTAAATCTTGACGCCATAAAAAAAGGACAGGAAATTGTTGAAATGATACACGAAGTCTCATCCGTATCGGATAGCGTCCATTAGTTGAGGCTATCCTTTTCACGTATTTCCACCCGGCGTATTTTTCCGCTGATTGTCTTAGGCAGTTCGTTGACAAACTCCACAATACGGGGATATTTATAGGGTGCTGTAACCTGTTTGACGTGCGCCTGTATTTCTTTGATCAGTTCATCGCCCGCTTCGCTTTCATATTCTTTAGCCAGCACAACGGTCGCTTTCACTAACTGCCCGCGTATTTCGTCGGGTACGCCTGTTACGGCACATTCCACCACTGCCGGATGTGTCATCAGCGCACTTTCCACTTCAAACGGACCAATCCGGTAGCCGGAACTTTTGATGACGTCGTCTGCGCGTCCTACAAACCAGTAATATCCGTCTTCGTCGCGCCATGCCATATCTCCGGTATAATAAATATCGTCGTGCCATATTTCGCCGGTTCGTTCCGGTTCGCGGTAGTATTCACTGAATAATCCTACCGGCTTATTCTTCGTATAAATCACAATTTGTCCCTGTTCTCCGTCTTCTGCTTTGCTGCCGTCGGGACGCAACAAATCAACTTCATACTGCGGATTGGGGACACCCATCGAACCCGGCTTGGGTTCCATCCACGGGAAAGTGCAAATCGTCAGTGTAGTTTCCGTTTGTCCGAATCCTTCCATCAACTTAATCCCCGTTTGTTGAAGAAAAGCATCGAACACGGCAGGATTAAGCGCTTCGCCTGCGATGGTGCAATATTCTAACGACGACAGATCGTATTTTGTCAAGTCTTCGCGTATCAGAAAACGAAAGATGGTTGGAGGAGCGCATAGAGAAGTAATCCGGTAGTTCTGAATCATCCGCAGCATATCTGCCGATGTAAATTTATCATGATCATACACAAATACATTCGCTCCGGCAATCCATTGACCATAGAGTTTTCCCCATACGGCTTTTCCCCAGCCTGTGTCGGCAATGGTCAGATGCAGGCTGTCTTTATGCACATGATGCCAGTAACTCGCGGTTACGATGTGTCCCAACGGATAAGTAAAATCGTGGATGACCATTTTGGGATTGCCCGATGTACCGGATGTGAAATACAGCAATGAAATATCTTCATTATGATTCACATGCGCCGGACGGACAAAAGGCTTTGTTTCCCTCATCTGCCTGTGAAAATCATCAAATCCGGCGGGGATGATCGGCCCAATAGATATTAATTTCTCAACAGCAGGCGACTCCGGTAAGGCGTCCTGAATGTGTTTGATGATTTCTGTTTCGCCAACGCAGACAATCATCTTGATTCCGGCCGCATTTACGCGGTAAACAATATCCTTTTTCGTTAGCAGATGGGTAGCCGGAATCGCAACAGCGCCCAGTTTATGCAACGCAACAATCGAAAACCAAAATTCGTAACGCCGTTTTAAAATCAACATCACCTTATCACCCTTGCCAATGCCTTGCGATTGAAAATATAAGGCTGTCCGGTCAGAATAATTTTTGACGTCGGCAAACGTAAAATCAATGTGTTCGCCCTGGTCGTTTGTCCAGCAAAGCGCTTTTTTATCAGGTTGTTCTGCTGCCCATACATCAACCACATCATACCCGAAATTAAAATTTTCGGGTACCGTTATCTTAAAATTCTGCGTGAAATCATCGTGTGATTCAAAGGATGTTTTTGTTAAAAATTTTTCTAACATGCTACATTCTGTTTTGTTCGTTTGAAGTTTTTTTTAGAGAATCACTGCCAGAAAACATACCTCTTTCCCATCCAGCGCTTTCATGCCATGCGGCAATCCGGAATTGAAGTAGATACTGTCTCCGGTTTCCAGAATTAAATCCTTTCCGTTGATTTGAAGCAACAGACGTCCGCTGATGATATAATTATATTCCTGTCCGGCATGTGAATTGAGGTAGATAGATTCGTCAGCCGGTTTCGGACTGACGGTTACCATGAACGGATCGGCTTTCCGTTTTGAAAAACCTGCCGCTAACGACTGGTATTTATACGCTTTTGTCCGCTCTACTGCTACTCCCTTATCTTTGCGTGTAACAAAATAGGCGTTCATTTTAGGATCGTCGCCAAACATTAATGTCGTCAGATCAACCCCGTATGCCAGCGCAATCCGGTGCAATAAACTGACAGAGATATCTATATTTCCG
>Ga0082212_10005100_pt1 | contig 18018 bp, 12 predicted proteins | sample TergutNt197P3_FD_71548 | JGI IMG/M metagenome (GOLD analysis project Ga0082212, IMG submission 71548) | Neocapritermes taracua P3 segment gut microbial communities from Petit-Saut dam, French Guiana - Nt197 P3 | ecosystem: Host-associated > Arthropoda: Insects > Digestive system > Gut ...
TAATCGCCTGTGAGATAGATGATGCCTTCGTCGTAGCTGTTGCCCCATATGCTGAAAGCGGTTGGATTGTGTACATTGATGCCGCCCATCGCGTCGACGAGGTTGATAATCGTATTAAAATTGATGCGGACACGGTAGTTGATCTCAATATCATAGAGGTCTTCCAGTGTCGCCTGGCTCATTTCTATGCCATAGACGGCTGCGTGCGTCAGTTTGTCCCTGTATCCCGTTGTCCCATGAAGCTGCACATAGTAATCGCGCGGCGTGTTGATAAGCAATATCTTGTAGTGCTCGGGATCGATGAGGACGAGCATGTTCATGTCGCTCCTCCCGTTCACTTCTTCGATCAAGCCATACTCGTCAATGCCGCTGAAATAGATGATGAAGGGTTTGGTGACATCGACTTTTGTGCTCCCGGTCCGCGACTTGGCCTTTTCCGTCCCCGCGCTGAATGTCGTAAGCACATCCAGGTTTTTGTAGGAGTCGGGGAAGTGCTCTTTGTACGCGGTCAGCAGGGCGCTTTGGACAACTGCTATATCCAGCTCGTCCTCTTTTGTGGCGTCGATCATTTCAGAAATATTGCCGTATTCCTCAAAAACTGCGGCCGCAAGTTTCTTGGTCTCCTTCTCGGCCTCCGTCTTGCATATATCGGTACTCTGTATCCCTGCGCGCACCGATTTCTTTGTTGGCAATTCAATGCCGGCTGTGCGCTGGGCTACGACGCTGTATTCGATGAAACCCCTCGAGCCCTCTTTCATGGTGTCGAAGAATTCCGAAGTCGCGCTCAGGGCTGACGAGGCATAGAGGTTCAGGAAGATCATGATGCCCGCTATCCCGACGCAGCAGGCCCGCATCAGGTTGCTGTAGTCCACTTTCCCCGTGCCAAGCAGGTAGAACGGCAAGGCCACGAGCCCGGCGTCGATAAGCAGGGCGAGCAGGATCGGTTTCAGGGCCAGCGAGATGCCCAGGTCCAGCAGGTTGAGTATGATGATCCCTATGGACGCGAACGCGCCGATGCATACCAACAGCCCGATGAGACTGAAGAAATAATCGTTATTCGCCCTATTTGCTGTTTTTGCCCTTTGAGCGCACATGGACTTAGTTTACATAAAAAGTACCCATTATGGCAAGATTAAAACCGAAAATAGTTCGGTGAAAGTTTTGTGAATGGGAAACTTGGCCCCGGCGGCGGGGGGAAGCGCGGGGGGAAGCGCGGGGAAAACGTTGGAAAATCGCGGGGTCAGCTGGCGGCCAACAGCGCCGCGCCGCAGACGATCGCGGCGACGCCGGCGATTTTCCTCGCCGTGATTTTTTCGCCAAGCAGCTTGTACGCCACTATAATCGTCCAGATATAGGTAATGGAACCCATCGGCAGCAGGGCCGAATAGTCCATATAGCCGAGCAGGAAGATGTTGTTCACGGCGGAAACAAGGTAGAGCAGCCCGCCGGTCCAGAGCGCTTTTTCGCGCAGCAGCAGGAGGATATTGGGGCCTTTCAGCCCGGCGGAGGCGGTCTTGAAGAAATAGGCGGCCAGGGCGCTGAGGGCGCAGCCGCCTATGACCATGGAGTAGAGGAGGAGGCCGTTCATGGGCGGCCCGTACCGGCGCCCGGCGGCTGGCCCGTCCCGGCGCCCGGGGGATGGCTGGACGCTGTCCCCGAAGCGGGCTCGTCACCGCCCGCGATCATGACGACTCCGAATATTACGACAATTATGCCAGCAAGCTTGAGCGGGGTCATGTCCTCGTTCAGGATGAAGACCGCTATGAAGATCGCGAAGACGTACGAAAGGCAAAGGATCGGCTGCAGGACGGACAGCCTGCCGTAACGGTACGCGACGATCATGACCAGCGCGCCGGCCGCGTAGAGCGCGAAGCCGAGGGCCATCGCCCACAGGCCATAGGTATGGAACATCTTCCAGAACATCTGACCGAACGAGGCCAGGAGCGCCGACACGGCCATCAGCAGGATGCCGTGCCCGTTGTTTTTCATGGATTCGATCATAATGAATCATTCTACCATGATTATGATAGAATGGCATTGATATGGATTGTATTTCGGCAAAGGACGAGAGCCCTGGCGTAAGCGTTATCATACCTGTTTACAACGGCGAGAAATACCTGCGGCGCTGCGTGGACAGCGTGTTCGCGTGCGGGTTCCCGGACCTCGAGGTCCTGCTGCTCGACGACGGGTCTTCGGACGGGTCATCCGCGATAATCGCGGAATACGAAAGGGCGCGTCCCGGCGCGGTGCGCGCCTTCTCGCACGAAAACATGGGCGTCGCGTGCACGCGCAACAAGGGGATAGGGCTCGCGCGCGGCAAATACATACTCTTCCTCGACCAGGACGACTGGTTTGACGAAGACTATATCGGGACCTTTTTTGACGCGATCGAGGCGAGCGGCGCCGACGTCGTGGTCGGGGGGTACAAGCGGCCCGGCGCGGACGGGCGGATCGTGCTGAGCCGGCTGCTGCCCGGCAAGGGCCACTACAGGTATATCACTGTCGCGGCCTGGGGGAAGATCCACCGCGCGGCTTACCTCAAGGAAAACGGGATAGAGTTCTTCGACAACAAGATCGGCGAGGACGTGGCCTTCTGCATGCACGAGGCGACCCTCGGCGGCGCTTTCTCCTTCGTGCCTTATGTCGGCTACAATTGGTTCTTGAATGCCGAAAGCGTGTCGGAAACCGAGTACAAGGGCTTCCGCGGGAACGTCGGGCTGTTCGAGTTCCTGGAGAAGCTGGCGGGGTTTGGCTATGGCGACGAGCGGCTCGAAGAGTATTTCGTACTGAAATCGGCGCTTTATTACCTGATGCATTCCGGGCGCGCGAGCACGCCGGCGAAGTACAGGGAGGTCTACGCCGAAATCATGGGATGGGCGAGCGAGCGGTACCCGGCCTTCACGCGGAACAGGTATATGAACTTCGGGCTTCCCGGCGAGACCGCGAAGGTGCGCCTGGCCGTTTCCCTGCTGACGATGGTGCACCGGCTTGGGATCATCGGGCTTTTCGCGAGGCTGTATTGCAAGGGGCGGGAGGAGGAGGCATGAACCATACGTTTGTCGTGTGCGCGTACAAGGAGAGCGGGTTCCTGGACGACACGGTATCGCGGCTCGTGAACCAGAGCGTGAAGAGCCATGTGGTCATCAGCACGTCGACGCCGAACGCGCTGATATCCGGCGTGGCGGAGCGGTACGGGCTGGAGGTGCGCGTCAACCCTTTGGGCGGGACTTCGGCGCGGGACTGGAATTTCGCCTACGCGCAGGCGGAGACTGACTATGTGACGCTCGCCCACCAGGACGACGTGTACGAGCCCTTGTTCGCGGAAAAGACGCTGGCAGCGCTCGAAAGCGCGAGGGATCCCGTGCTTGCCTATACGGACTATTACGAGCTGCGTTACGCAGAAAAGGGCGGCGAGGGGCAGCGGGTCGAGGACAACAGGATCCTCGGCATGAAGAGGAAGATGCTCCGCGCGATCGACATCTCGAATGGCAGCCGCTGGCTCCGGAACCGCGTCCTGTCATTCGGGTACCCGATGAACTGCCCGGGATCCACTTACGTGAAGCGGCGGTTCGGGTCGCTGGATTTCATCCCGGACTGGCACAACAGCCATGACTGGGAGGCGGCGATACGGCTGGCGTCGGAGAAGGGGGAGTTCCTCTATATCCGCGACCTGCTGCTCGGGCACCGCATCTACCTTGAGTCGCAGACGACGAACACGATCGGGAGCGGGATAAGGTACGGGGAGGATCTCGCGTGCTTCAGGCGCTATTGGCCGGGGCCGATAGCTTCCTTCATCATGAAACATTACTCAAAGGCTTACGAGAGCAATATCCTTTGAATCGGGCTGGCGCGCGTCAGTGGCGTGCCAAAGGGACGGTTCGTTTGACTCGGGCGCGTTAACCTCCGGCCCGCATGCTTACAGCCCTTTGTCGGCCTTGAGTATCTTGCGGATCGACTTGTCGTCCCCCCAGATGAACTTGCTGTCATATGGCCGGTCCGGGAACGCGCCGTATTTGAGCGCGATGTCAAAACCGTTTTCGCGGATAAATGACTCGACCTGTTCGGCCAGGGGCACGGCCTTGCCGGAGCAGACATTGATGACGCCCGTCACCGGCTTTCCTATGCCGCGAAGCCGCTGCGTGGACGCGCTCACGATTTGCTCCGCGAGCCCGTCTATGCTGATGAAATCGTATTTGTTTTGCCCCGTCGTGAAGGGGAACTCTTTCTTTCCCTCGTCCGCCGCCTGCGAGATCTTGGCGAAAATCGAGCTCCCGCGCGTGTCGTCGCCATATATATAGTAGCCCCTGAGCCAGTAGAGCGAGAAATCCAGCCGCTTTGCCTCGATGAGCATCGCCTGCCTGAGCGCGTTCTTCGAGGCGCCGTAGAGGGAAAGCGGCTTGCACGGGGTGCTATCGGTGACAGCGCCCTCGAAAAAACCGACCTCATGCATCGAGCCCATGACGGCCATCTCTTTCAGCCCGCCTTCAGCCATGTTCCTCAGGAAGGCGAAGTGCGAGGACAGGCGCTCCATATGCTCGGGCGCGCCGTGCACGAACCCCTTTTCCCAAGCCAGGTGGATCAGCAGGTCCGGCCGGCCGAACGCGTCGTACATCCCTTCGTCGCCGGAAAAGATATCGAGGTCCGTGAATGTCGCGTCCGGGTTTTCCTCGTCCGGCCGCACATCGCTCGCGACCACAAAGAACCCGCGCCGCAAAAGCTCGCGTACCACGTGCCTGCCGATATAGCCCGAAGCGCCGGTGACCAATACCTTCTCCATGTCCATTATTCTACCACAAGACCGGTTTTGGGGTGAGAAGCATTATCAAAGACAGGGGGACGTAAAGGCAAGGGACAAGGCATTATGTCCTCCCACTATGTCCTAGTAGAGATTTCAAATGACAAATACGTCGCCCCATAGTATTATAAATAAAAGAGAATAAAAATATGGATAATAGTATTGATAAAAGAGAACTATACTTTTCCGTGAAGGACACGGTGCAGGATGCTCAAATTGATTTGAGCAATTTGTCGTTGCCGATTATTTCTGAATTGATAGAAGCCGTCGCAAAATTTATCAAGGGGACTTCGTCTGTTGATTTGAGTGAAGTAAAAGTTGCTATCAAAGCGGGTTCGGTAGCAATTGTTGTCCCATCGTCCCCAAGTATAGCACCTGCCATAGCTGATTACGATGAAATAAAAGCTTCCGGGAATTTGGATAAAATCGACAGCATCCGGGCGAGGATCATTACTGATCTCCAAGAAAAAGCAAAGAAGAATCCAAACCGAACATATACTATTTCGGACACTTCTGATATAACAAAGATTGATTTGCAGAGCATCGTTATCAGCAACGAATCCGATTATCGGACTACCATCGAAGATCAGTGGGTAAAAACTGAGACATATGTTTATGGCAGGATTTATGACATAGGCGGCAAGATTAAACCTAATGTTCACATAACATTGGAGAATGGGGACACTGTCAGGCTTGATGCTGATGCAGAGTTCTTGGCTGGTGATTCTGAAAATCGTCTCTACAAATACCAGCTTGTCCGCATCAAAGCCGAGCAAAATCTTCGTACAAAAAAGCTTCGTAATGAAAAAGTGGTGTCATTCGATAAATACGCGCCACGTTTTGACGAAAGCGAATTCCAGGCATTATCAGCAAAGGTCAAATCATCTTGGGCAGGAGTGCCTGATATTGTAGCTTGGGTCGAAGAAGCGCGGGGCAATCATGCCTAAGCCACGCAAGAAATCTGTCTTTATTGATACAAGTTTTTTGATTACGCTCTTTGATGATTCTCGAGTCAATCACGAAAATGCCAAGAAGTATTATATGTATTTCATTAAGAACGAAATAGATATGTTTATCTCTTCAATCGTTGCGAGTGAGTATGCACAGAAGGGATCGATCAAGGATATCCTGGATACGAATAATTTTATCGCATCAGATTTTAATATGACCGACGGTATCTTGGCAGGCGATTTTTCAAATGTATTATCTATCGAGAACAGATTCGGATCGAAAAGCTCCTTGTTGACCTGTTTGCGAACAAGTTGATCAGCCAGGTCATCAGCCCCGGCGAAATTCCAAATATATTTGCCGTAGCTTTTTCGCGGTACAATATCAATCGCAACGCGTTGCTTCGCTACGCCCGCAGGCGGGGCCTTGAGCAAGAGATCAATGAAAGGATAGCGGGATGATAGACCCAATTCAATTTAAAAAGTTAATAACATGTCAAACCCCCGCATACACAGCCAAACCACCCGCAACCGTCCCCGTTTGTTTCTAAATTTCCGTTAAACAATGACAAAAATTCAGACGTCAGCCCGGTTAGGGTGACGTTCGAGGCCGCCGGCCATGCAGCCCTCACCTTGATACAGTCCTCGGCGGCCTCCCCTTCTTCCAAGGGCTGCTTTTCCCCCGGCAACCCTTCTTAACTCAGCGGTCCTGTCTTTATCTGCGTCAAAAAAAGAAGTCAGGTTTTGCGCGGCTGTCGACAGGGCTGTTTTCACACAGCCTGCCGTCCCCGTTGTGTCAGCCTTGTGGGGGATAGATGTCCGGGCTGGCGAGCACGGGGACTTCGCCCGCGAATTCGTCTGCCATGGTCTCGATGCCTGTCGTGCCGTAGGTGCGCTCGACCATCTCGAGCACGACATAGTCCGGGCCTATCATGTCCAGGACGGGGCGCATTACGCGATAGTTGGTCGGGAGGTGGAAGAGGTAGACGTCGGCGAAGCACTCCGAGAAGTATGGCAGCAGGAATTGGTAGATGTACGAATCCCCGAAGAAGACGAGGGTGCCTTCCTGGTTTTCGTTGTGGTAGTGGAAGAAGATGCCGCCTTTCTGGAAGCCCGCGATGTCGAGCTGGTCCTGCGGCATCCAGGGGTCTTTTGAATTCCCGATATGGTCGGCCGAGTAACCGGGTTTGTAGTCCAGCGTGTACACTGTGTTGTAGAGCCCGCGGAAGACGTACTCCTCGTCCCAGTTCGTGTACGGCACGGTCTCGACCGATACTTCGAAGTCGGAAAGGCTGAGGGTTTTCAGGTCCGGGTCGTAGGCCTTCAGGCGATCCATTATCTCGAGGTAGCCGTACCAGGCGCCCATGTTGTTCCAATGCGCGTTGTCCTTCGTTTCGTACCATAGCATCCCGCCGGTCTCCGAAGACTTCTCGCGCAGCGCCTCTGCCATGTCCCAGGCGTCGACGCCGGTATTGGCGCGGAGCCATTCGACTTGCTGCGACAGCCTGGTCTGGCCGGGCCGTTTCACGAATGTGTCCGGGTAGAGCTCGGGGTATACCCCTTCTTTGTCCGGTATCGTGATGAAGAGGAAGGGGACGCCTTTCGAATCGAAATAGTCGGCCGCGGCCTCGATGTTGCGCCCGTTTTCGGCCAGCTCTTCTTCCGCGAGCGGCGGGTAGGGCGCCCTGCGTTCGGGGAAGCGGCGGTCGTCGCCCGCGAAGAGGTTGCCGTCCTTGCCGCGCAGCTGCGCGGTGTCGAGGATGATTCCGAAAAGGCTGTACGTCACGCGGGTATCGATCTTGGGCGCGGCTGTCCTGAACCCGATATTGTCGTCGACAAAGCCTTCTATTTCCGTCCTCGTGGCGAGCGTCCCGTCGGGTTTCACCAGCTTCGGGAACGAGGCCGCCATGCGGTTGTCCCCCGGCAGGTAGCGGCCGGTGTCGTTGAAGAGGAGGATTGCCGGCAGCGCGATGACTGTCAGGAAGATCAGGATCAATATGAGTTGCCCGGTTTCGATACGCTTTTTCTTCATGGCTAAAACCTGAAATAGATGAAGGGGTTGTAACCCGAATCGATGACGTTGACCGCGGACCAGAGCAGCAGCGCCGCCAGGCAGGCGATGCTGAGTGCCTGGTACGCTGTGGTTTTCCCGGCGAGGAGCCTGTCCTTGAACAGGGACTTGAGCGCCCCAGCGAGCGGGAAGGAGAACAGGGCGGCGACGATGAAGACAAGCGAGTTGAAGCCGTCCATGTAGAAAAGGGCCGTCACCTTGATATCGGCACCGCCTTGGAAGAGCAGCATGTTTTTCATATAGCCAAGCGCGTAGGAAAAAGAGTCGCTGCGGAAGAGCACCCAGCCGAAAACGACCACGAGCAGGGTGTACAGGCGGGAGAGGGCCGTGCGCCAAGGCAGACTGGGGACGCACCTTCTGTCTTGAAGGGCGAAGACAGAAGATACGTCCCCAGTCGTGCCATGCTGCTGTTGTTCCGCAGGACAGAAAGCCCCGTCCCCTTTGTCCTGCTGTAAGACGCAGGAACCGTCCCCTTTTGTCTTACAAGACGCAGGAACCGTCCCCTTTTGTCTTACAAGACGCAGGAACCGTCCCCTTTTGTCTGAATCGCCCCCTTGGCGCGTGCCTGGGCGGGGGGGGCGGGATCGGCGGAGGATGTTTTCGAGGACGATGAAGAGGCCGTGCCAGAGCCCCCATATGATAAAGGTGTAGTGGGCGCCGTGCCAGAGCCCTGTCGCGAAGAAGACGATCACGAGGTTGACGTAGACGTTGCCGCGCCGGTTGCCGCCGAGCGGTATGTAGAGGTAGTCGCGGAAGAAGGAGGAGAGGGATATATGCCACCTTCGCCAGAACTCGCGGATCGAGCGTGAGGCGTATGGGTGGTCGAAGTTCTCCCTGAAGCGGAAGCCGAACATGAGGCCGAGCCCGATGGCCATGTCGCTGTAGCCCGAGAAGTCGAAGTATATCTGGAAGGTATAGGCGATCGCGCCGACCCAGAGGGTGGCCGCGCTGTGCGTGTCCACGGGCGCGGCGAATATCGCGTCGGCGATGACGGCGACGTTGTTCGCTATGAGGACTTTTTTCGCGAGCCCGCATATGAAGCGGGATATGCCTTCCGTGAACTGCGGGACGGATTCCCTGCGCCCGTCGATCATTTCGTTCACGTCAGCGTAGCGTATGATGGGGCCGGCTATGAGCGGCGGGAATATCGCTATGTAGAGGCAGAGCTTGAACAGGTTTTTCTGCGGCGCGAACTTGCCATTGTACAGGTCGATGATGTAGGTCATGCCCTGGAAGGTGAAGAAGGAGATGCCTATGGGCAGCGCGATGTCCCGCATGGCTATCTCTGTGTGGAGGGTCGAGTTGAGGATCTGCGCCACGAAATCGAAGTATTTGAAGTAGCCCAGGAGGGCGAGGTTGAGGACGACGCCGAGGGCCAGCGAGAGCCTGCATAAGGCCCGCGACTGCCGGGCCGCCGCTATCAAAAGGCCGCTCAGGTAGTTGATCGCCACCGAGGCGAGGAGGATGACGAGCAGGATGTTTTCGCCCCAGAAATAGAACAGCAGGCTCGCCACGACGAGGACGGCGTTTTTTGCCCTCCTGCCCGGCAGCGCGTAGTATGCCAGGAGCACGAGCGGGAGGAATATGAACAGGAATATTACGGAACTGAATACCATGTCCGAATGATAGCACATAGCATTTTTCTGCGCAATTTCGCATTTTCATAAGGAAAAGAGTCCAGTTTAATTTTTTCTCCAAAATGTTAAAAATGTGTTAAAATTACGGGACAGATTTGTTGTGCGAGAAAGGATTCGGTACTCCAAATGAGCCTTATAAACGATTTGATAGGTACGCCGCTGGGTTACTTGATGTATTGGTGCTATATGTGGGTTGGCAGCTATGGAGTCGCCATCCTGCTGTTCACGCTGCTTACGAAGGCCGTCCTGTTCCCGCTGTCGGTGATCGCGCAGAAGAACTCGATCAAGATGGTCCGCATGGCGCCGGAGCTCGACGACATCAAGCGCTACAACAGCGGCAACGGCGAGCTTATCGCGCAGGAGATAGGGGCGCTGTACAAGAGGGAAAAATACAGCACGGTCGCGGGGGTGCTGCCGCTGCTCGTACAGATACCGATCATCCTCGGGCTCATAAACGTCATCTACAACCCGCTGCAGCACCTGATGCGCCTCGACTGGAGGGTCGTGGCGGAGCTAACGGAGAAGGCCGCCGAGCTGCTCGGCAAGCCGGGGCAGGATCTCGGCTACAGCGGCCAGATCCTCGTGCTCGAGGAGATGCGCAAGGCGCCGGAGGCCTTTGCCGGGCTTACGGACGCGACGCGGGCGCTTTCGGACGCGGCGGCGCTCAACATGGATTTCCTCGGGATCAACCTGTCCGCCACGCCGTCGCTCGGCAACCTGTCGGTCATTATACCTATCCTGTCAGGCGTCAGCGCGCTGGCTTTGTGCCTGGTGCAGAACAAGTACAACGTGCTGCAGGAGAACGCGGGCTTTGTCAGCAAGTGGGGCATGACGATATTCCTGGTGGCCTTTTCCGCCTACTTCGCGGCGGCGCTCCCGGGCGGGCTCGGCCTCTACTGGACGGTGGGCAACCTCATCTCCATACCCGTGCTCGGCATATGCAATTTGATTTACAGCCCGAAAAAATACATAGACTACGCGGCCATGGCCGAGCGCCATGTCGAGACGCCCGAGGAGAAGAAGGCGGAAAAAGCGCGGAAAAAGGTTTTGGCCGCGCGCTCGAAAGAGGACATGCGCAGGTTTTTCGCGAAAGGCGCCAGGCACGAGCTGGTCGTCTATTCCGAGGCGAACGGGTTTTACAAGTATTTCAAGGGCTATATCGGCCACATCCTGGAAAACAGCGACATCGACGTGCACTATGTGACAAGCGACCCGGACGACAAGGTCTTCCAGCTGGAAGAGCCGAGGATAAAGGCTTACTACGCGAACGAGAGGGACCTGGTCGCGCTCTTCATGAAGATGGACGCGGACATATTTTTGATGACGACGCCGGATCTCGAGAAGTACCAGCTCAAGCGCTCGCTCGTGAGCAAGGATGTCGAGTACATCTATACGGATCACGGGATGACGAGCCTTCACCTCATGCTGCGCGAGGGCGCGCTGGACCATTTCGACACGGTCTTCCTCTGCGGCCCGAACCACATCGAAGAGGTGCGCCAGACGGAGTATGTCTACAGCCTTCCGCAGAAGACGCTCGTCAAGACGGGCTTCGCGCTGCTCGACGAGCTGCTCGAGCGCGTGTCCGCGCTTGGCCAGAGGGAAAACGAGCGGCGGAAGATACTCATCGCGCCGTCATGGCAAAAAGACAACCTGCTCGACTATTGCCTCGAGGATCTCGTAGAGGGCCTGTCCGGGAGGGACTATGACATCGTGATCCGTCCGCACCCCGAGTTTGTCAAGCGGTTCCCGAACAAGGTCGAGAAGATAAGGGAAAGGTACGCGGACAGGCTCGGCAAGGACATGGAGCTCGAAACGGATTTTTCGTCGAGCGAGTCCATCTATACGGCCGACGCGATCGTGACGGACTGGTCGTCGGTCGCGCAGGAGTACAGTTACACGACAAAGAAGCCTTCGCTTTTCGTGAACACGCCGATGAAGGTCGTCAATCCCAATTACGAAAAAATCAAGGCCGTGCCGCTCGACATCGCGCTCAGGGACGAGATCGGGGTGTCGGTCGATGTCGATGGGCTGGGCGGGATCGGCGAGATCTGCGAGAGGCTGATCGCGGAGAAAGAGGACTGGCGCGGGCGCATCACGAAGACCGTCGAGCATTATATCTACAATATCGGCGACGGCGCGCGCAACGGGGCGGACTATATCATTGGGCGCATTGACTACAGGAGGAGAGCGCGGGCGTCATGACGAGCCGCAGGATACCCCCCGCTTCCCGGGCTATAGCGCTTGGCTTCTTCATGCCAGGCGCTGTTTTCGAAAAGACGCGAATGGAAAGGAGCCAGAACCCAACATGAGCATTATTAACGACTTGATTGGCACGCCGCTGGGCTACCTGATGTACTGGTGCTATATATGGGTCGGCAGCTACGGGGTCGCTATCCTGCTGTTCACCTTGCTTACAAAGGCCGTCCTGTTCCCGCTTTCGCTGATCGCGCAGAAGAATTCCATCAAAATGGTTCGCATGGCGCCGGAGCTCGACGATATCAAGCGCTACAACAGCGGCAATGGCGAGCTTATCGCGCAGGAGATAAACGCCCTTTACAAACGCGAGAAATACAGCACGGTCGCGGGCATGCTGCCGCTGCTCGTGCAGATACCGATCATCCTCGGGCTGATCAATGTCATCTACAACCCGTTGCAGCACCTGCTGCACCTGGACAGGGGAGTGACGGCGCAGCTGATGGGCAGGGCCGCCGAGCTGCTGGGGAAGGCGGGCCAGGCACTCGACTACACCGGCCAGATACTTACGCTCGAGCAGATGCGCGGCGCGCCGGACGCCTTTGCCGGCATGGAGGGGGCCGGGGAGGCGCTGCGGGGCGCGGCGGCGCTCAATATGGACTTCCTCGGCATGAACCTCGCGGAGACGCCGTCGTTCTTCGACCTGACCGTGCTTATCCCCATCCTGTCGGGCGTCAGCGCCCTGGCCCTGTGCCTTGTGCAGAACAGGTTCAATGTCCTGCAGGAGAACGCGGGCTTCGCGAGCAAGTGGGGCATGACGATCTTCCTCGTGGCCTTTTCAACCTACTTCGCGGCGGCGCTGCCAAGCGGGCTCGGCCTCTACTGGACGGCGGGCAACCTTATCTCCATCCCCGTGCTCGGCTTGTGCAACCTGATATACAGCCCGAAAAAGTACATCGACTATGAAGCGATGGCCGAGCGCCACGTCGAGACGCCCGAGGAGAAGAAGGCGGCGAACTCGCGGAAAAAAGAGCTGGCCGCGCGCTCGAAACAGGACATGCGGCGGTTTTTCGCGGCGGGCAACGCGCACGAGCTGGTTCTCTATTCCGAGGCGAACGGCTTTTACAAATACTTCAAGGGGTATATAGAGCATGTCCTCAAGAACAGCGATATCGACATCCACTATGTGACGAGCGACCCGGGCGACAATATATTCAAGTCCGAAGAGCCGCGCATAAAGCCATACTACGCGAACGACAAGGATCTCGTGGCGCTCTTCATGAAAATGGACGCGGACATATTCCTGATGACGACCCCGGACCTGGAAAAATACCACCTCAAGCGCTCGCTCGTCAGCAAGGATGTCGAGTATGTCTATACGGACCACAGCATGTCGAGCCTGCACCTCATGTTCCGCGAAGGCGCGTTCGACAGCTTCGACACCGTCTTTATTTGCGGCCCGAACTATATCAGCGAGATACGGCAGACGGAATATGTCTACGGGCTGCCTCCCAAGACGCTCATCAAGACGGGCTACGCCCTGTTCGACGAGCTGCTCGAACGCGCGGCGGCGATAGAGCAGGAGGAGGGCGCCAGGAAAAAGGTGCTGATCGCGCCATCGTGGCAGAAGGACAACATCCTGGACATCTGCCTCGGACCGCTCGTCGAAGGGCTGTCCGGCAGGGGCTTCGACATCGTCATCCGCCCGCACCCCGAGTTCGTGAAGCGCTTCCCGAACAAGGTCGAAAAGATCAGGGAAAGGTACGCGGACAGGCTCGGGCGGGACATAGAGTTCGAGACGGATTTTTCGTCTAGCGTGTCCGTCTACACGTCCGACGTAATCGTGACCGACTGGTCGTCCGTCGCGCAGGAATTCAGCTATACGACGAAGCGGCCATCGGTCTTTGTCAATACCCCGATGAAGATCCTGAACCATAATTACGAAAAAATCCGGGCCGTGCCGCTGGACATCTCCCTCAGGGACGAGATCGGGGTGTCGGTGGATATCGAGGAGCTTGGGACGATCGGGGGGCTTTGCGAGAAGCTCATCGCGGGGAAGGACGGCTGGCGGGACAGGATCGCCGGGATCGTAGAGCGCAATGTCTACAACATCGGCGCCGGCGCCAGGAACGGCGGGGACTATATCATCAAGCGCATCGAACATAAAAGGGGGCTGAGGCAGGCGTGACAAGGCGCAGGATCGTCCTCGTATACTGGGTAATCGCGTTCGGGTTCTTCGTCCCGGGCGCGGCCTACGCGTATATCGACCCGGCGACGACGACCTATCTTATCCAGATCGTCACGGCGCTGGTGGTCACGGTCGGCGTGTCGCTGAGTATCTTCATGTACCGGTTCCGCATGGTTTCGTCGAAGATCCGGTACGGGGTTTATGGGCTGCTGCGCCGGATGCGGGCAAAAGCGGACGGTTCTTCTGTCTCGCAAAGGGAGACAGAAGGGGACGGTTCTTCTGTCTCGCAAAGGGCGCAAGACAGCAAAAACCGTCCCCGTGGCGTGGCGGAATGCGAGGGGTTCGCCTGGCCGGACTATGCGCTCCGCGGCGGAGCAGGGCCGCTGACGGAGGAAGACATGGCGGCGCTCGGCGAGCCGACGGATATGGAGAGGATCCCGCGGAAAGCGCGGGCTTCGGAGATACTGCCGGAAGGCGGCTACCTGGTTCGCGTCAAAGCGGCGTTTCCGACCATGCTGGCTATATGCATGTCGTTCATGCTTATGGGATGCGTTTCCTTGATAATCGAGAACCAGATGGACATGCCGTTCACCCTTGCCTCCGTGCTGCCCGTCCTGTTTTTGGCGACCGCGGGGTGCTTCGCGGCAGGGACGCTTTTGGCATCCCTTTTCAGGGGCCGGGTATATATGGCCCTGATATCCGCGGCATCGGCCGTGCTGGTCGCAGGGTATATACAGGGGACGTTCCTCAACAGGGGGCTCGGGGAGCTCGCCGGGGACGGCTTGTTCCTGGGCGAGCATATTCCTGAGGTGGTTTTAAGCATCGCCGTTTGGGCCGCGGCCTTTGCCGTGATGTTCCTTCTCATTGGCTTCACAAGGCCGGCTCGGCCGTGGATCCTGGCGTTCCTGCCATTTTTGCTCATACTTATACAGGGCGTAGGCCTTTTGTCTTTGATAACGGACGAGTCAAAAGAGGGGGCAGGGGTTTTTTCGAACGTGCCCGCCGCGCCGCTGGACGTCGACGGGATGTTCGAGCTCGCGTCAGAAAAGAATGCCGTCATCCTGATTGTCGACCAGCTGGATCAGTGCCGCGTCGACGCCATCCTGGAAGAGGACCCGCATTTCTTCGACGCACTCGACGGGTTCACCATGTTTGACGACAATATCGCGTTCTCGTCCCATACGTTCCCCGCCATTACCGAAATGCTTACGGGCAAAAGGTACGATTGGGAGCAGACGAGGCGCGAGTACTATAAAGAGGCCTGGGAGGGCGCTGATTTCCTCAAGGCCCTCGCGTCGCGCGGCGTCGATACAAGGCTGTACCTGGATGCCGAGAATTCATTCGCCGAGAAGGGCCAGCTGGAGGGGCTTGCGGGGAACCTGATAGACGTGTCGGTATTCGTGAACGACAGGATTGCGCTGGCAAAGCTGCTCAAGCTTTCCGCCGTCAGGTACGCGCCTATGCCGGTGAAGCCGCGGATCTGGATGTCGACGTATGAATTCCACGACGCGGTGACGTACGAGGGCGAAGGGACGCCATACCTGCTTGACGACGTCGCGTTCTACGGATCACTTGTCAGCCAGGGGCTTTCCACGTCAGCGTACAAGGATTCGCTGCACATATACCACCTGGAGGGCTCGCACCCACCATACACCATGGACGAAAACATCGCAAGGGTCGGGCAGTCCACTATGATGGAGCAGACGCGCGGTGCCATGAAGATCGTATATGAATTCCTGAGGCAGATGAAGGGGCTGGGCCTGTACGAAGATGCGACGATCATAATAATGGCCGACCATGGCGCCGCCTCGCACGTGAGGATGACGGAGCCGGTGCACGGGGCGCTTTTCGTGAAGCCGTCCGGCAGCGAAGGCGCGCCGCTCGCGGTCAGCCACGCGCCGGTCTGCCCGGCCCAGTTCCAGGGGACAATCATGGAAGGCTTGGGCGGCGACGCGGAAGGGTATGGGCCGGGGTATTTCGATGTGCCGGAAGACGCGGAGGTCATTCGCAAGCATATCAACAGATGGGGGTTCCAGGTGTATACGATAAAGGGCGATGGACGGGATTTCGGCAATTGGAAGCTGATTATCGAATACCCGGATAAATACGTGTAATGAAGCGCCTCAGGATAAGGATAGTACTCATATATTGGGCAGTCGCGATCGGCCTCTTCACTCCGGAGGCCGCCCACGCGTATATCGACCCGGCGACGACGACCTATTTGATACAGATTGTCACGGCGCTGGCCATCACGGTCGGCGTGTCGCTAAGCATATTCATGTACCGGTTCCGCATGATATCGGCGAAGGTACGCTACGGGGTGTATGGGCTGCTGCGTCGGCTGCGGTCAAAAGGGGCCGGCCCGGCGGGGCAAGAGGCGCGCCAAGGGGACCGTCCCCTCGCGGAAGCGGTCGCTGATATAAGCGTAGCGCGCACCGCGTTCCTGTTCCCGGCCTACGCGATCCCGTGCGCGGATTTTCCGCTGACGGCGGAAGACATGGCGGCTATCGGCGAGCCGGCGGACATGGAACGGGTCCTTCCGAAAGGGGCGGAGGCAAAGATGCCCTGGGAGCTGGGCTACGCGGGACGGCTCAAGGCCTCGCTGCCGGCCTCGCTTGCCTTGGCCCTCAGTTTTGTCCTGATTGGCTGCCTGGACCTGGCCATGCAAAACGCGGCGGACATGCCTTTCAGGCCGGGCGCGGTCACGCCGGCGCTGCTGCTTGTTTCGGCTGCATGCTTTTTACTGTTGCTCGTCGTGATACCTGTTTTCCGGGGGCTGTCGTATGGCGTGGTATTGTCGCTTGCCCTGTCAGTATTGATAGCGGGCTATATCCAGGGGAATTATTTGAACGGCGCGCTCGGGGAGCTGACCGGGGAAGCCATCCAATGGGGCATGTTCAGGACGCAGTCCGCAGCAAGCATATTGGCATGGGCGGCCGTCTTCGCGTGCGTCTTCCTGCTTCTGCGCTTCGCGAAAGGAGCGTGGCGCGGCGTCGCCATTTTCGCGCCTTTGATCCTGCTCGCGATCCAGGGCGTAGCGTTCGCCGTCGTGCTGGACGAATACAGGCAGGGCGGGATCGTGCCGTTTTTCGAGCAGCCCGAGGAATCCCTGGTCATAGAGGGGCTACACAACCCGGCGTCCGGGAAAAACGTGATCCTCTTCGTGCTTGATCGGCTTGACGAGGATTTCGTGGACCAGATCGAGGCGGGCCAGCCGGGGTTTTTCGACGCCCTGGACGGGTTCACGAAATTCGACGACAATATTTCATATAACGGGAGCACGTTCCCGTCCATGGCCGGCATGCTTACGGGGAACCGTTATGGCTACGACCAGTCCAGGAAGAGCTATCTGGACAGCGCGTGGGCAAGTGCTGAGCTGATGCACGAGCTCAAGGGGCGCGGCGTCGACATCCGCCTCTATGTGCCCAAGGGCGACATCTATGACAACGCCGGGGAGGTAAAGGGCATTGCCAGCAATGTCTCTAAGGGGCGGCTTGGCTTCAACAAGCGCATCGCGCTTACAAAGCTCGTAAAACTGTCGGGCTTTCGTTACGCGCCGACGCCGGCGAAAAAGTTTTTCTGGATATCGCCGACCGAGTTTGGCGACACATTGGAGATGACCGACGACAAGGCCCCTTACATGATAAACGACTTCGGGTTTTACGAGAATATCGTTTCGCATGGCCTCAGCCCGTCAGGCTCTGAGATGGGGTTTTTCTACTTCCATCTCCTCGGCGCCCACGGCCCGCTCAACATGGACGAGAACATAAATTGGGTGGAAGAGGAATTGGCGACGGACTACACGCCGCAGCGCGTGCGCCAGGCGACCGGTTGCTTTCGGATTGTCTACGAATACCTGGATCAGTTGAAAGCGCTCGGCCTGTACGAAGGCGCCACGATCATCATCACAGCGGATCATGGCGACTACGTAGGGGATATACTGGACAGGCCGATGCTTACGGCTTTGTTCGTGAAGCCTGCCGGGAGCGCCGGGACGCCGCTCGCGTACAGCCACGCCCCGGTCTGCCCGGACCAGTTGCCGGGAACCGTGATGGAGGGCTTCTTCGGCGATACGGGCGGGTTTTCGCCAGGTTATATGGATGTGGACGAAGGCGCGGATATCGTCCGCGAATACGACGTCAATCTCTATCGCTACGAGATCGAGGGGGACGGGCGCGACTTCGGGA
>Ga0082212_10005101_pt1 | contig 18018 bp, 9 predicted proteins | sample TergutNt197P3_FD_71548 | JGI IMG/M metagenome (GOLD analysis project Ga0082212, IMG submission 71548) | Neocapritermes taracua P3 segment gut microbial communities from Petit-Saut dam, French Guiana - Nt197 P3 | ecosystem: Host-associated > Arthropoda: Insects > Digestive system > Gut ...
TAACTTGTTTGATTTTTTGGACAGCGTCGGCTGCAAATGGTTTTTCTGTTGCAATTAAAATTTTCATATTATTAGTAATGAATTATAAATTATTATGCGTCAAAGTTAGCGGAATAATTCGGATTAACAATTATTCGATCGAAAAATTTGCTTCATTATCTACTATTTTTTGTAAAAAACCCGCATAGTAGAATGGAACGTTGAGCAGGGTAAATTCTTTTCCTGCTTTCGTTTTCACCTTGTCGATTGATAAAGGTTGCGACCATACCCTGATGGCAGTCTTGTGCGGTGATTTGTCCATAAACAGGTGAAGCGACAACAGACGGGAATTGTGTCCCGATTTGATTTCAACCGGTATAAGTTTACCATCGTAGGGTAGAACCAAATCAACCTCAGCATCGGAGCCTTGTTTGTCGCGTACCCAAAAATTGCGGTAAACGGAAACACGACTGTCTGATGCCAAAAGTTCTTGAGCGACAATCTGTTCCGCTATTGCTCCCCGCCATACGTCAAGAATATCTTTTGCTCCGAAAACTTCTTTTTGTACATTTGCCGCATAATTGACAAGTCCTGTATCCACCCAAAACAGTTTCGGAGAGCGTTTCATATCGGGGAAAAATGGTAATTGTGTATGAACAGTGGGGTAACTCAATTCGAGCAGCATAGTCTTAGCAAGTATGCGGAAAGCCTCTCCCATTTCACGCGACTTGTATGACGATCCGGCAAAACTTCCAAGCCTTATCCGTTGTGCTGCCATTGTCCAGCCTGTATCAAGTATGTACCTGATAATGCTTGTCATCGTATTGGTTTCGGCATACTTTTCCACATCGTCTTTGTAACCTGCCAATAGCGTTTCATAGATTCCGTTAAGCGAGACGAAATCCCTATTTTTTGCATAATTAGCCACTACTTCAGGCATTCCTCCAATAAAGGAATATGTATTAAACAATTGCATTGCCTTTGAATGAATGGCATCGGGGATAGTCAGCGAGCAAAGTGCTTTTTTAAGTTCTGTTTCACCCACAGCACCCAAAAATTCGCTGAAAGTGCAGGGACGTATTGCCAAATACTCAACTCTGCCCACAGGAAAAGAAATTCGTTTGTCGATAAGGCTTTCGAGCAGTGAGCCTGCTGCAATTACGTGTATATAGGGCATTTCTTCATAAAAATAACGCAACTTGGCAACGGCTTTGGGCGAGTTTTGGATTTCGTCGATAAACAGCAAGGTTTTCCCTTCTTTCCTTGTCTTGTTGCAAAACAAAAATATGGCTGAAATCAGGTTTTCCATACTGCCTCTTTCTTCAAATAAATCTGCCGCATTTTCATTTTCCAAGTTAATATAAAGATAGGTGTCAAACAATTCGCCGAGAGAATCGACTAACGTAGTTTTGCCAACCTGTCTTGCGCCTCTCAATACCAATGGTTTACGGTCTACTCGTTCAGACCATTTCCTCATTAATTCATAAGCATTTCTTTCTATCATATCACCTGTTTTCGGATGCAAAGATAATACTTTGTTTCAGAATGACGGCATAAATCACCAAAATTTGTTTCAAAGTGACGGCATAAATCACCAAAATTTGTTCCAAAATGACGGCATAATTCTTAATTCTTAATTCTTAATTCTTAATTCTTAAATTTTTTTCTACCTTTGTACAACGAATATAAATATTTTATGGAGTATATCAAAACGGAAATAGACGGTTTGTGGCTTATTGAGCCGAAAGTTCTCAGTGATTCACGCGGCTATTTCATGGAAAGTTACAAGAAAGCGGAGTTTGACCAAACAATCGGCCAAGTGGATTTTATTCAGGAAAATGAATCGGAATCGACTTTCGGCGTTTTCAGGGGACTGCATTTTCAGGCGGGGGAAGCGGCACAAGCTAAATTAGTCAAGGTGATTCGGGGAAAAGTCTGGGACATTGCGGTCGATATCCGTAAAAATTCCGTTACCTTTGGAAAATATGTCGCAGTTGAACTATCCGAAGAAAACAAACGCCAATTTTTCATTTCACGCGGATTTGCGCATGGTTTTTTGGTATTGAGTGAAACTGCCATTTTTGCTTATAAGACAGATAACGGATATTATCCTGCTCATGAAAGAATTATCAACTGTTTAGATCCCGATTTGGCAATCGAATTGCCTTTGGATCTGTCGCTGATAAGCATGTCGGAAAAAGACCGGCAAGGAAAACGATTAATAGAAATTGAAACGATATGAAGGGTATTATTTTAGCAGGAGGAAGCGCAACTCGCCTTTTCCCTTTGTCCAAATCCATCTCCAAGCAAATCATGCCAGTATATGATAAACCGATGATTTATTATCCTCTATCAACGCTGATGATAGCCGGAATCAGGGAAGTCTTGATTATTTCTACGCCCCGCGATTTGCCCATGTTTCAACAGTTGCTCGGAACAGGAGAAGATTTGGGGATGCGGTTTGAATACATTATTCAGCAAGTGCCCAATGGTTTGGCTCAGGCTTTCGTTTTGGGAGAAACATTTATCGGCGATGATACCGCTTGCCTGATTTTGGGCGACAATATTTTCTACGGGCAGGGTTTTGGTAAGATGCTTCGAGAGGCGAAATCCATCGAATCGGGCGCATGTATTTTCGGTTATTGCGTGAAGGACCCGCGGGCTTACGGAGTGGTGGATTTCGACGAAGCGGGAAAAGTACTTTCCATAGAAGAAAAGCCCGAACACCCCAAATCCAACTACGCTGTCCCCGGCTTGTATTTCTACGACAAATCGGTAGTCGCACGCGCCAAAGCGCTGAAACCTTCCGCACGCGGCGAATATGAAATCACCGACCTCAACCGTACCTATTTAGAAGAAGGCCGGTTGCAAGTGCAAATTTTCAGCCGCGGTTTTGCGTGGTTGGATACAGGAAATTGCGACAGCCTTTTGGATGCTTCCAATTTCGTAGCAACCATACAGAAGCGGCAAGGTTTTTATGTTTCCTGCATCGAAGAAATCGCGTGGCGCAACAAATGGATCGACGACCAACAATTAAAAGCCTTGGGAAAAGCACTCGATAAAACCGAATACGGACAATATCTGCTTTCGTTGGCTACTTGAAACGAGTATTACTAACTATAAAATATTTAATCACAGCGCTTTATCTTTTTTAACTATTTAGTTAAACTATTCAGTTAAATAATATAGTTAAAGAATATAATTAAATAATTTAGTTAATATTACTTACTCTGTTTGCTCCGTTAGATATAGAAAGTCGTTATATGGGAACCGCTGAACGTGAATTTCCCTGACTTTCTGATACAACAACGCCCTCAGTTCTTCGATGTTTTGTTTTTCCTTAGCGGAAATAAATACGCAATTTTCGTGAAGGTTATTCATCCAAGTCTGTTTCAATTCATCCAATGAAATATTTTCTTTGGTTGGCGGGGTTAAATCGTCTGCTTCTTTTTCGATATAAGAAAAAGCATCTATTTTGTTAAATACAATCAGAAATGGTTTTTCTTCTTTGGAGATGTCGTTCAAAGTTTGGGTTACTACCCGGATATGCTCCTCAAATGCGGGGTGGGCAATATCGACTACATGTACCAGCAAATCTGCTTCGCGTACTTCATCCAAGGTTGATTTAAACGATTCGATCAACTCGGTGGGCAATTTACGAATGAATCCTACGGTATCAGATAGGAGAAAAGCCAGATTATCGATGATTACCTTGCGCACGGTGGTATCCAAGGTAGCGAACAGTTTGTCTTCGGCAAAAACCTCCGATTTGCTCAGCAAATTCATGAGAGTCGATTTTCCGACATTGGTATATCCCACCAAAGCCACGCGCACCATTTTTCCTCGATTCTGCCGTTGGGTAGATTTTTGACGGTCGATTTCTTTCAAGTCGTTTTTAAGTTTGGAAATCTTATTCAAGATGATCCGGCGGTCGGTTTCCAATTGGGTTTCCCCCGGACCGCGCATCCTGAATCCGCTGCTTCCGCCGCCGCTTTGCCGTTCTAAGTGTGTCCACAGCCGCTTCAAACGGGGCAGCATGTAATTGTATTGTGCCAATTCAACTTGTGTTTTGGCATGAGCCGTTTGGGCACGTCCGGCGAAAATATCGAGAATAAGGCTTGTACGATCCATAATTCGCACTTTTAATGCCGCTTCCAGATTCCTTAGTTGTTTTGGGCTTAATTCGTCGTCGAAAATTACCAAACTGATTGCATTGTCTTCGTCTTCCGTGTAAGCTTTGATTTCCTGTAATTTACCCGATCCGATGAACGTAACAGAATGAGGGGTATTCAAACGCTGCGTGAAACGCTTGACTGCTTTTATCCCTGCTGTAGTTGCTAAAAAATCCAATTCATCCAAATACTCCTTGACCTTTGCCTCGTTTTGCTCTGGGGTAATTAAGCCAACCAATACTGCATTTTCGGTTTCCGTATGTGTGATTATAAAATCTTTCATATTGCGTTTAAAAATAATTGCAGCAAAGGTACTATTTTTCAATAAATAATCGTAACTTTGCTTTTTAGAAATTAATGTATGAAATCTATTCGTTTACTTATCATACAATTATTGTTGTTCCCCGCGACTTTGGCTATTTCACAGATCAGTCATGGTGGGGTGCCACATTTTCTACAGCCTTCTATTTTAAAGGTGTCTTCCGATCCTTTTTTTATTGAAATGCCTTCTTTTAATTTAGATTCAATATTGCGGGAAGATGCTGTCAATGCAGAAAAAATGCGTACAAGTTACCAATTTGCACATAAGTTTTACACCCATATTGACAGTAGAGATGCCTCCCAAACGATTTTGCCGGATGGAACCACCGTTAAACAAATAGGAATCCGTTCGGCTGGCGCTTATTCCATTAATCTGCTTTTTCGTGATTTTGAAATACCTCTCGGTGCTAAATTGTTCATATATAGCGCCGATCATTCACATGTGATAGGAAGTTTCGACCATCGCAATAATTCTTCCGATAAAATACTACCAACACAGCCCGTAGCCGGAGAGTCGATTATCGTTGAATATTCAGAGCCGTTAAATGTCCCTTTTGCCGGCCATTTTAAGATTGCAGAGGTGAATCATGGCTACCGTGATGTATTTAGAGCCGAACCGTCCATAGATAATGATGTTGCTTATGCCTGCATGCCGGATGTTTTTTGCGAAGATGTGGCTGAGGAAACCATTCGATCAACGGTTTTGCTTATTATCAATGGAAACACTTTGTGTTCAGGAGCTTTAATCAACAATACCTCAGACGATGGAAGACCTTATGTATTGACTGCTAATCATTGCTTATGTTCGCCTTCGGACCCCCCTAAAGATAGTGTGAATTATTACAACGATCGGGCTGCTACGGTTATCGCTTTTTTCAATTATAACACTCCGGTTTGTCACGATACAATAAAAATGAAAGGCGCTGAGGAAATGAGTCTTGCCGGCGCTTTTCCCCGAGTGATCCTCGAAAAAAAAGACATCGCTTTATTAGAGTTTTATGATATCCCTCCCGATTATTTCAATGTTTATTATGCGGGATGGAAGAGTAATTTGAACGAAATTGGAGGGAGGCATACAAACATACATCATCCCAATGGCGCTGTTAAAAAATACGGAGTAACGGAGGAAAAAATCAGCATTGCTTCTGTCCCTGGTCAGGATGGAAATTATCTTGATCCAGATTCTTATTGGGAAATTCCTTCATGGACAAAAGGTTCAACCTGGAACGGTTCTTCCGGATCTCCTTTGTTTGATGAAAATCGACTCATTATTGGAGGATTAACCGGAGGAACTTCGCTATGCAGTGGAACATCTCCGAATGGGGGAATGGATTGGTTTTCCATATTGGGTAAAAGTTGGGAAAACGATGATCCGGACAATCAATTGAAAACTTATTTAGATCCCAAGAACACAAACCGTATGAAATATACCGGTTTGGATCCACATGAAGCCAATCCGGTTATTCGTTTATCAAATGCCCAATACACTAATGGCGATTTATTGCTTATGAGTGAATTATCTTCACCCAACAAAGGATTTGTTTTCGGGAATAGCAATTTGCAAACCCTTGAATTTGCCGAAGAATTTTCCGTATCAAATACCGTCGAAATATTCGGAACCTATCTGATGATGCCGGCAATGCCATTCAACAACACAGCCGGCGTAACCGTTTCCGTTTATACCGGCAATTCTGCTCCGGAGACAAAGGTATATTATACTCAATTCATACCTCGATATATGAACTACTCCGCTTCTTCCGATTTTCATCAGGCGGATAAAAACACGAATATAGCTCCAACCGAAACATTTGTGGTTTTTGATAAACCGGTAGTAGTAACTAATAAGTTTTACATTTCCTATGCAATCAATTATTCTACCACCAATCAATTTTGTGTCTACAATACGAAATTTCAAAATGCAAATACGGCAAGTAAAGCTTGGTTAAAGCATGCCTCCAAAGGATGGGTGAAGGCTGATGTATATGAATACAATCCCATGAAAACTTCATTAGCGATTCACCCTGTGGTGCGAAATACAGATTCAATCTATGTCGATCCGGATCCAGATAAGGATAAGGAAATCGGTTTTTATTTTGATCGCCTCGAAAGGGTGTTAACTCTAAAAGATGTATTGGACGGACAGGGAGAGATAGCTATTTATTCAATAAGCGGTCAATTATTGGAGAAAATACGGATACAGCTGGATCAAACATCGTTTGTACTCGGTGAACGACCTAAAGGAACAGTTTGTATAGTTAAAATAACAAGCGATTATTTTTCATTTACAGAAAAAATTATGTTTTAGACACAAAATTATTGCTTTTTTCTTTATTTATTGCTTTTATCGCCGTATATTTGCAGCAAACTTTGTAAAACTAAAAAAATATTATTTTATTAAATTCAATTATCAATAATTATGAACAAAAAAATTCTTCTTCACGCTCTTCTTTTAGTAGTTGTTGCCGGCTTTTTAACGGCCTGTTCATCTGGACTTAAACCGTTGGCGGCCAATTATATCAAATCCGATCCGCAACCCTTGGAAATGTCTGCGGGAAAAGTGCCGGTAACGATTAGCGCTACTTTTCCATCCAAATGGTTTGCCAAAAATGCGACCTTGGTAGTTATTCCCGTACTTCGCTACAATGGTGGAGAAGCATGGGGAAACTCCTACACTTTCCAGGGAGAAAAAGTTGCCGGTAACGGCCAGGTGATTCCTCAAAAAACAGGCGCTAATGTGACCATGACATCTAATTTTGACTACGTACCGGCTATGCGAAATTCAGAACTTTACCTTACTTTTACTGCAAAATTAGGGAATAAAGAAGTGGCGCTTCCCGATGTCAAAATAGGCGATGGCGTTTTAGCAACTGCTTCATTATTAGATGCAGGTTCGGAAATTCCGGCATTGGCTCCCGATAAGTTTCAACGGATCATAAAAGAAGCTTATGATACCGACATCATGTTTCTTATCCAACAGGCAGAACTTCGCTCTACTGAGTTAAGAAAATCGTCATTGACGGAGTGGAAAAATGTTGTTGCCAACGCAAGCCAATCACCCAATCAGAACGTAAATGTGGAAATTTCAGCCTATGCCTCTCCTGATGGAGGTTTGGAATTAAATGAGAAATTAGCCGGTCAAAGGGAAAAGAACACAAATACTTATCTCACGCAAGAACTTAAAAGAGAACATGCCGATGCTCCGATTGCTACGCGCTACACCGCTCAGGACTGGGAAGGATTTAAAGAATTGGTAGAAAAATCGAATATTCAAGATAAACAACTGATTTTAAGCGTTCTATCAATGTATAGAGATTCCGAACAAAGAGAAAGAGAAATAAAAAATCTTTCTTCCGTATTTTCTGTCTTGGCTGATGAGATTCTTCCTCAGTTGCGCCGTTCCCGTTTGACTGCCAATGTTGAAATTATTGGAAAAAGCGATGAAGAAATAACACAGTTGGCTGCTGCCAATCCACGTATGCTGACAGTTGAAGAATTGCTATATGCCGCTTCATTAGCCGGTACGCCTGCTGCCAAAGAAACTATTTACAGAAAAGTAGCAGAAATATATCCCAACGATTTTCGCGCTGTTAATAACTTAGGAGTGTTGGATTTTCAAGCAGGAAAAATCGCCGCTGCCGAAGCAAACTTCAATAAAGCTTTATCATTGGCAGCCGGCGCTCCTGAAGCAAATTTGAACTTGGGTTTAGTTGCCTTAACCAACGGTGATGCTGCTAAAGCACAGCAATTTTTCGGAAGAGCTTCCGGAGTGAGCGAATTGGGTAGCGCTATGGGACTTTTGGCTATTGCAAACGGAAACTATTCGCAAGCGCTTAGCTCTTTTGGAAATACGGCAAGTAACAATGCAGCATTGGCACAGCTGTTGACAAAAGATTACAGCAAAGCGTTAGCAACTTTAAACGCAGTGAAAAATCCAACCGGGGTTACCTCTTATTTGAAAGCAATTGTCGCGGCAAGAACCAATAACTTGAACGATGTTGTTTCCAACCTGACTCAAGCCATACGATTGGATCCCTCGCTTGCTCAAAAAGCAGCTACCGATTTGGAATTTGTTAAATACATCACCAATCAGAGCTTTTTGAACGCCATCAAATAATTATAAAAGAGATAAAAAAACAGAAAAGATAAAAGAGGCTGCTTGAAAACAAGCAGCCTCTTTTTATCTAATATCTAATATCTAACTTTCACGGTAGAAGTTCCCCTTGCTCCGGTGAAATTAAACAGGTAGACCCCTTTTGAATAATTGTCGGAAGGAACATTGAATGTTCCGGTAGCCGGCAATTGACAGCTCGCAATTTTCTGACCGAAAACATTGTAAATCGATACTGAGGTATAATCCGAAGGATATTTAAGTTCAAAATAGTTGATTTTGTTTATGACTTTGGTATCCGCTAAGGTAACAGCAGAAAGACCGGTAGTCGAACTTTGTTTCACTGATATGGACATGTCTGCTCCATAAGTTACTATTTTGGCGGTAGCCTCGCGTGATTCCATACCTGCCGGCAACGGTTTTGCTGCCAAACTTAATCGAATATCCCAAGTTTTACTATCAAATGTGTATTTTTCGGAGAGCCACTCGGGAAGATTTTCTTCAAACCACCAAGCATTGGGCGAATAGTAAGAGATTACCTCAAATGTTTTTTCTCCGCCGGAAGCAGGTGCATTAAATTCATAGGAATCAGCTAACAGAAAAGAGTATGTTATCTCCAAATTAAATACAAGTGATGTTGTTCCCGGATAATATGAAAAACCACCATCTTTCAGGAATAGATAAGCATAATTTACATTTGTAGGAACGACATCAAATTCTTGAGATAAAAAACAAATTTCCGAACCGGGAATATTATTAAATCCTCTAATCTCTATCATAATAGCGTCTTCAATCTCTAAATAATCTTTTTTTACTTTAAGACCGGTTTTCGGGTCAATGATAGTAAATGTATTGAAAGGCATAGTGAAAGCAGTAGAACTAAAACTTTCCACATCGGCAGCCTTACAGGTAGCCGTTGCAATTTCGTCTGTTAAGTAATCGTCAACTACTCTATGGATAACCATCGTAAATTCAGTATTGGCAGGGAAACCGGAAAATCTTGTCAAAGCAGCCCATACGCCATCCAAGATATATTTATGAACCGGTTTTTCAAAATAATTTGCCACTCCGTCAATTAAATTTTTTGCATTGGTGCCAAAAAGGTAACCTCCCGCACCATCTGAATAGGGAACTAAATCGTATGAAAGATCGTAATTGCCACAACCAGGAATACCACTGCGAAAAATACTTTCACTGAGTTCTCCTCCTGCAAATAAAAACCTTTGATTTGCAGTTCCCCATTGATAAGTTGATGAATAGCCACCTTTAGAAGCGGTTAATGTTGGAATTAGGTAGATATCAAATGGATAAGGGATGTTTGGGTTTTTTTCGGCAGTTTTTAATGTTGAACCTGAACCATTGGGGTTTTCAAACGACCAACTGTAAGTGTCAGCATCTGTAGAAATATTTCTCCAAATGGTTTGATCATAAGCATGCCCAAGCAGAAAATCAATGCTATTATTATAAGCTATCCATTTTTTGGTAAAGCCTACCTTGAAAAATCCTTCCGGACACATGTATAGTGCATTAGGATTAGCATTACTACTTCTGATAATAGTATTATCCAATCCTGAATTGTTAACAGCAATCTTTTTCGGATAATGGCAGATTACTTCTTGGTTCAATGCCGGTAAGACATCGGGCGCAATTTGCGTTTTAGTTTCTATCATTGGTTGAATGACCAATGACTGAGAGTTCATGGGTTGATAGGAAGCGGCAGCGCTTTTCTCTCCCGCAACTCCTACTCGAATGGATTGTGCAGTAGATATAGAAACACCTACAGCAAACATCATGATAATTAGTAATGTTTTTTTCATTTTCTGAATAAGTTAAATTAAATAAATGTATAATATTAATTTTTTGACAAAGGTAAAGGGGAATAAAACGCCTGTCAATCCCCAAAAAGGGTGAAAATTTAGTTAAGAATCAAGATTATATAATTTCTAAAAAATATTTACACATAACTTTGTTTTCCGGATTGCTTCGTTCCTCGCAATGACGCTATGAATACGGATCAGCAGCAAAACCCTGTTTTTATAAAACACTAAAATACAACAAATTACGAAATAGTTGCAAGCGACGGGTGAGCGATTCCCCGCAAGGGGAAAATACAAGTAACCCCCAATGAAGCGAAGCGATTGGGGGTATGGCAGTGACATCCTACATCTACAACCCGCAGGGTTGAACTCCTACGGAGTTCAGGTGGATGTGTGTATCTTTCTCCCCCGAGCTGCGCTTCGCTTGCAAGGGGTTATGCACATTGTTCCCCTGCGGGGAATCCCTCTGCCGTCATTGCGAGGGCGATAGCCCGAAGCAATCTATATAATATAATTTGAAACTCCACCTTGGGAGGAGGTAATTGTTTATTTTTTACTTATTTTAGAGTTAGAAAAATGTGTGAAATAATGATAATTGAGTAAATTGAGAAAGAAATTGATGATTAATATTTGTTTTTTACAATTTAAGTTTGTAAAACTTGCTTATTTTCATAAATAGTATTATTTTTGGCAGATATTATTAATTCTAATAAATAACATTAAGGTATTATGAAAGCAAAAATTCGTGTTCACGGTAAATCACAAAGCCGTACGGTTCTGGGCATTATCAATGCCTACTTGAAATTATTTCCCGACACTACACTGCCCGAATTGCGACAGGCTTTTCCGGGTTCGCTAAATCCGAAAAGCTTTACCGATAGCTTGTTTGTTCCGGTTAATGAGACAAAAGGAAATGAAAAGCAATTTTTCGAAAGAGAAGATGAACAAGTCATCTTAAAGAGTGGACGAAAACTTGCTATGGTTGAAGTATGGGCGAAGGAAGAATATGATGCAATGCTTGAACATGCGAAACAGTATGGAATTGTGGTTGCAGATATGGATTTGACTAAACCTTTCGAGAAAGGGAGTTATGAGTTGGAATACCTTGACGGATTTGGAGTTGCTGATGAAATCGCCGCAGGTTTGGCAGCAGCGACCATACCTACGCCTGTAGTAGATATTCCTCCTGCGCCCGAAGTAAATATTCCTCCTGCGCCTGCAGTAGATATTCCTGACCCGGAATACGATGGCAAATTGAAGTGCAAATGGTTGTGGTGGATATTATTGGCATTCCTGCTGTTAGCGCTTTTGGCTTTCTTAATGAATAAATGTTGTGGCAGCAAAACATGCGAAATAAAAACACCGGAAATAGAACTTGCCCTTCCGACAGTAGTGAACCCATGGGAATCCATCAAAGGTGAATTAGATCCGCATACCAACAACTTTATTTACGATGTTGGCGAGATCACTCCCATAACGCTGCCTGACGGAACGATATGTCATGTGGGATTAAACAGTTCGGAATGTAAACTGTTTAATTTCTTAAGTTCCGATGATATGAAAGTCAATATGGAAGATAAAACCCAAGGCTGGATCACGTTAGACAGGATACTTTTTGAAACAGGTCATGCAAACCTTACTCCCGAATCCGAAAACCAGCTGAACAATATTGCAATGTTGATGAAACTTTTCCCAAATTCACATATCAAATTAGGTGGATATACTGATAATACAGGAACTGACGAAATCAACATGAGACTTTCCGAAGAAAGAGCAAAAGTTACTGCCGAAAAATTGGTGGCTTTAGGTGTCGATGCAAGCCGCTTGGCTCATGAAGGTTATGGCTCTCAACATCCGGTTTGTCCGCCAAACGACACAGATCAATGCAGGGCGCTCAATCGCCGGATTGATGTTAGGGTGACGCAGAAATAATCAGTGACGAACCACGAGTAATGAGTGACGAATGGAGGAGATAATTCTCGCATTCGTCACTCGTTGTTTACAGAGATTCTATTTTCTCTAAGGTATTTATTATAAGATTACAAAAATAGTAACTATATTTGCAAACCATATATTCTGAATCATGAAAACATTAAAGAAAAATTTATTGGTTGCAATCGGTTGTATCATTTGCGCTACCTCTTATGCAGTACACTTGGAATCGGTTTACACGCAACGTCCGGAAGATCCGGAAGCTTTTTATTTTACTCCTGAGAACTATGATATCAAAGCAGACGGAAAGACGGATGTTTCCTTCGCATTACAGGAAGCTATCAATCAAGTTAAAAGAGAAAGAAACTTTGGTATTTTGTTTATTCCCGAGGGAAAATATTTAATCAGTAAGACCATTTATATTCCTGCTGCCATTCGTTTGATTGGCTACGGTAAGCAGCGTCCCGAATTTATTCTGGCAGCCAATTCGCCCGGCTATCAGCAGGAAGTAACTTCGGATAAGGGAAAAGCTAACTATATGTTCTGGTTTACTGGAGCAGCTGTTCTTGAAGGGCAAGCGCCGCGTGATGCCGGCGCAAGCACCTTCTATAGCGCGATGTTGAATATCAACCTGCGTATTGAGAATGGAAATCCCTATGCAGTTGGTCTACGAACCCATTATGCCCAGCATAGTTTCATCAATCATGTGGCTGTGTATGCAGGAAATGGAAAGGCCGGTTTGTTCGATGTAGGAAATGAAATGGAAAATGTCGCTTTCTATGGAGGCGATTATGGTATATATACAACAAAAGCTTCCCCTGGCTGGCAAGTGGCAATGGTTGATTCCTATTTTGAAGGACAACGCATCGCTGCACTCCGCTGTCAGGAATCGGGATTAGCAATGGTGAACATACAGGCAAAGAACGTACCGATTGTGTTCGACATCGACCCCAATTACGCCGACCGCCTGTATGTCGACAACAGTCGCTTCGAAAATGTGAAAGAGGCGATAGTGGTGATAAGTAATGAAAACAATAGCAACAATCAAATAACGTTCAGAAATGTTGATTGCGCCAATGTGCCTGTAGTAGCTAAATACAGGCGCAGTAATACGCAAACGCAGGCAAGCCATAAGATATATCGTATCAAGGAATTTGCTCACGGCTTGCAGATGGACGATATGCTTGCTATTCCGGAATATCGTACGCTTTTAGATACGGAACCTTTACAAAAACTTCCGGCTGTTATGGCAAGAGATATTCCCAACCTGCCTTCAATGACAACATGGGTCAATCTGCGCGACTTGGGCGCTAAAGGAGATGATATAACCGACGATACGCAAGCTATTCAGGCTGCCATTGACAGGTATGACATCATTTATGTACCACAGGGTTGGTATCGTGTTTCGGAAACCCTAAAGATGAAGCCCAATACCCAACTGATCGGGCTGCATCCCTTCGGAACCCAATTCCGCTTAGCAGAAAGCACACCGGCTTTCAGCGGCTTTGGCGCACCGAAAGCCTTGCTGGAATCTTCGGTGGGAGGGAGAAATGTACTGAATGGAATAGGTATAAATACGGGAGCATACAACTATCGGGCAGTAGGTGTCAAATGGATGGCGAATGCCGATTCGTATATGAATGACGTCAAATATGTCGGAGGGCATGGCGGTATGTCAAAACCCCGACCGGCTACAGAACAACCCGCAACGGCAGCGGCCGGACAACAAAGCGGCGCCAGGGGAGGTGCAGGAGGTCAGGCAAGCCGCATCAGTTCACCTGCAAATCCGGTATCCGCACAGGGAATGGATTTGGCGTGGGACAATCAATACTGGAGCCTATGGGTAACCAACAACGGAGGAGGAACATTCAAAGATATATGGACTGCTTCCACCTATGCAAGCCATGGACTTTATGTAAATAACACGAATATGCCTTCACGCATTTATGCGATGTCGTTAGAACATCACGTCAGGAATGAAGCCCGATTCAAAAATGTGTCTAACTGGCAAATTCTCTGCTTTCAGACGGAAGAAGAAAATCGTGAAGGCACAAAATGCCAGCCGATAGAAATAGAGGCTTGTAAGAATATCATGTTTGCCAATACCTACATGTTCCGCGTGATTCGAATCAATGAACCTTATCCTTATTCTATCCGGATATGGGAAAACTGTGAAAACGTGGAATTTATAAATCTTCACAACTATTCTCAAATTAAATATACGACCGATAATCCGGTATATGATATCAACAAAGATATTGAAGTACGTCCTTGGGAACTTCAACGTTTGATGGTCACAGGTAAGGAACCCCGCCGCGTACCTCTATCCGACGACTTGCTCAAGGTGCAACAATTAGCCAAAGGCTTTGAATTTGCCGAAGGCATTGCGCGGGACAGTAAGGGGAATATCTATTTTTGCGAACAGCGTTTCCGTCGAATATACCGTTGGTCGGTGGAAACAAATACATTGTCGATGGTATCCGACTTTCCCTGGGAACCAATGTCGCTCGGAGTGGACACACAAGATAACCTTTTGGTTGTATTCCGCTACCGTCCTCAACCCGGATATATGATTGACGGGAATCAGGAAACGCCTTTTTCATATCCTGATACGCGGGGAACTTCGTTTGCTGCGTATGGAAACAATGCTTACGAAACAAGGGTATATTCCATCGATCCCAATAATCCGGAAGAAACCATTAAGGCCTTACCTAAGGCGCCGATGGGATCTATCTCTCCTGTTCATAAGGCGCTCTATCCATCGAATCGCTGGCGGGATTTTCACGACTTCAATACAGTGGTGATGTTCAAGCCCGAAGAATGCTTTGTTGCTCCGGATGGAAAAACCATTATCCCCAACCAGTATGATTTAGCACGCGGTTCATCCCTGTTGGAAGCTTATCCGGGCAAACCGTTTTATGCATCCGATGAATACGACAAACGTATGGTGCGTATGGACGTAGCAGCCGACGGAACATTATCGAATTTAGAATACTTTGTCGAATGGGGAGAATTTGGATCGGCAGTGGACGAAGATGGTAATCTGTACGTAGCTGACGGGCATATTTATATTTTTGACAAAAATGGGAATAAAAAAGGAATGATACAAGTTCCGGAACGTCCGACAAGTATTCAGTTTGGAGGAAAGGATGGAAATACATTGTTTCTGACATCACGTTCCGGTTTATTCAGAATAAAAATTAAATAAATTAAAATAATTGATTATGTACATATATTCATATAAGAAAATAAGTAAACTCTTTTTGAGCACTTTGTTTGCCGTAGTTTACGTATGTGGCATGTATGCAAATGAAGGGTCGGTTTATACCTTAAAACCAGTCGATCCCGAAGCGCTTTATTTTACGCCCGAAAATTTCAATATCAAGGCGGATGGTAAAACAGATGTGTCGGATGAACTTCAATCGGCAATCAATCGTTTGAAAACGGAAAAAGCTTTCGGTATATTATTCATTCCCGAAGGAAAATACCTGATAAGTAAAACAATTCATGTACCTGCTGCCATTCGCTTGATTGGCTACGGAAAAAACCGTCCGGAAATTATTCTGGGTCGAAATACGCCCGGATATCAAGAGGAACAAAACTATATGATCTGGTTTACAGGAGGTATAGCCCAACCGGGGCGTCTGCCCGGAGATGCCGGCGCCGGCACTTTCTACAGCGCTCTGTCGAACATCAATATGCGGATAGAAAAAGGAAATCCGCAGGCAGTATGTATCCGCTCCCATTTTGCACAGCATGGTTTTATCAGCCACAGCAATCTGTATGTTGGAGAAGGAAAAGCAGGAATTTACGATGCCGGTAACGAAGTGGAAAATATTCATTTTTACGGTGGCGATTATGGAATTATATCCAATCGCAGTTCCCCCGGATGGCCGATAATGTTGGTCGATATGTATTTTGAAGGACAGCGCACGGCGGCGATTAACTCGCGCGATGCAGGTTTTGCAATCGTAAATATGCAAGTAAAGAATGCGCCGGTAGGTTTTGAAATGCAAGAAGGCCGTTCCGATCGCCTGCACATCGAAAATTCTTATTTTGAAAATGTGAAAGCAGGGATTGTTGTCAGCGTTGAGGACAATTCATTTTCGCAGCTTAACATCATAAACTTGCACTGTAAAAATGTGCCTACCTTGGTATATTATTCGCAAAATGGTAAGAAGGATGAAGTGAAGGATGCTACCTACTTAGTAAAAGATTATACCTACGGATTGGTATTGAAAGATTTGGTTTCCCCGTCGCAATATATGACCATACGCGACATTGTTCCATTGGCTCGATTTGCGCCCCCTACCGTCCGCGACATTCCCGAACTTCCGGCTATGGGAACATGGGTAAGCGTGCGTGATTTTGGCGCAAAAGGCGATGGAGAAACCGATGATACGGAAGCGTTCCTCAGAGCCATTGCACAACATAAGAATATATATGTGCCTCAAGGCTGGTATCGTATAACTGAAACTGTCAAAATGCAACCCGGCACGAAACTGATTGGCTTGCATCCGTTCGGCACACAATTTATTCTGAAAGAAAGCGAACCTGCTTTCAGTGGATTCGGCGCTCCTAAACCAATGGTGGAATCATCGGAAGGCGGCGATGACATATTAAACGGTATTGGAATTTCTACCGGAGGCTATAATTACAGAGCAGTCGGTTGTAAATGGATGGCAGGCGAGAAATCGTATATGAATGATGTAAAATATGTGGGTGGACACGGCACAATGAGAAGACCGAATCCCAATCAACAGCCGCCTCAGCAGGTACAACAAGCGCCGGCCGCAGGTACCGCAGCGCAAGCAGGCGGACAAGCGGCTGCCAGACAAGGCGGTGGCGGTGGCGGATTTGGCGCAGGTGCGGCATCACGTATCAGTTCGCCAACCAATCCGGTGGCTGTTCAAGGTTTAGACTTGGCTTGGGATAACCAGTATTGGAGCTTGTGGATTACCAAAGGTGGCGGAACAATCAAAGACATTTGGACTGCCAACACTTATGCCGCAAGCGGACTTTATATCAGCCATACATCAACGCCGGGGCGCATCTATGCGATGTCGCTCGAACACCATGTGCGCAGCGAGGCACGCCTTGATAACGTATCTAACTGGAAAATATATGCGTATCAATTTGAAGAAGAAGGCCGTGAAGGTAAGGATTGCAAAATGATGGAAGTAACCAACTGTAAAGACTTGATGTTTGTAAATCTTTGGATATACCGTGTTATCCGTGCCTCTACGCCGCAAGAATTTGGCATCAGGTTATGGAACTGTGAAAATATTCAATTCCGTAACTTCCATAACTATACGCAGGTATTGCCGGTAATAGAACTTCCTGTTTACGATGTGAATAAAAAATTACCGGTTTATGACTGGGATTTTGCACGATTAGATGTTTCAGGCAGAGAACCGACAAAACGTCCGTTTGATACCAGACAGGGCACTATCACTAAACTCGGCGAAGGCTTTGAATTTGCAGCAGGTCTTACGACCGACAGCAAAGGCAATGTATATTTCGGAGAAAATCGTTTGAAAAAAATATACAAATGGGATGCTTCTACGCAATCGCTCTCTCTTTTGGCCGACTATCCGTGGAAACCATTCTCGCTTGCTACCGACACAAAGGATAATGTGCTTGTTATTTTCCGTTACGATCCGCAACCCGGTTACTTAGTGAACGGTGT
>Ga0082212_10005102_pt1 | contig 18018 bp, 16 predicted proteins | sample TergutNt197P3_FD_71548 | JGI IMG/M metagenome (GOLD analysis project Ga0082212, IMG submission 71548) | Neocapritermes taracua P3 segment gut microbial communities from Petit-Saut dam, French Guiana - Nt197 P3 | ecosystem: Host-associated > Arthropoda: Insects > Digestive system > Gut ...
GGGAACAAAACGCGGTGCATGGCGGAATTTTTGCCGTTCATCTTTATTTTCCAACATACCTTGATGAATATACGACATCGGCAAATAAACGCTCTGATGGTCTTTTTCGGGGGCGAGCAGTTTCAGATTTTGCTCGGTCGGAATTTCAATATTGACGCTCATCCTGTCGGCATAGAGACCGGCTTCATTCACCAACTCGCGGCTGGCGCCGGGGATACTTTTTACATGGATATATCCGTTGAAACGATGAACGGTGCGTAACTCTTTGATTACCTTCACCATCTGTTCCATCGTGTAATCGGGGTTGCGAATGACGCCGGAACTTAAAAACAATCCTTCGATGTAATTTCTGCGGTAAAATTCGATGGTCAGCGTTACCAACTCGTTCGCTGTGAGCGTTGTACGGGGAATGTCGTTGCTGCGGCGATTGACGCAATAGGCGCAGTCGTAGATGCAATGGTTGGTGAGCATGATTTTGAATAACGAGATACAACGTCCGTCTTCGGTAAAACTGTGACAGATGCCCAAACCGGCGGCGTTGCCGATTCCGCCCGTTTTGTTGGAGCGAGTCGTCCCACTCGAAGCGCAAGAAACATCGTATTTGGCTGATTCTGCGAGGGTTTTCAACTTTTGTAAAGTAGCGTCATTCATGCTACAAAAGTACGAATTTAATTAAAACGGCGGGGATGTGTTGATAACTATTTTCAATCATGGTTATCAAAAACATCATAGTTTAAAAAATTAAAAATCTATAAACCATATTTAATAACATGAACATATTTATATTAGGGAACTCCTAAAAACACCTCCGTCATGCTGAACTTGATTCAGCATCTCCCTTATTTGCAAGGGATTGCGGGTCATAGTTCGACTACGCTCACTATCCTATCCCGCAATGCCGAGAGCGTGAAATTGTGTTTTTAGGAGTTTCCATTAAAAAAAGAACATGGTCAGCGGTCAAATTAGCAATTTTAAAAAATGCGGTTAAATTAATTTTTTTAAAAAACATATTTGATATTAAAAAAAGCGTATCTTTGCCGAAAGTTTTTTATAACATAGTATTAATTAAAAAAAGTAAGAATTTATGAAGACTAGATTATTTTTTGTTGCATTAGCAATGTGTTTAGCGTTTGTTTCGTGTAAAAAAGATGAAAAAGATGCAAGAGACAATTATGTAGGTACTTATCGGGTAGATGAAAAAATGACGGTGGACGGAGGGATTTATCTGGATAACTACAACATCAGTATTACCAAATCGTCAGCCAATGGAACTGACATTGTGATTAACGGTCTTTTGGGCGTTCCAAGCATCTCAGCCGTTGCTTCGGTTAATGGAGACTCTTTCACAATTCCTCAGCAAACGTTTAGTGACGTAGGACTTAGCGGTTCGGGCAGGAGAAATGGAAATAGTTTGACCATTTATATCCTTGCTACGATAACCGGATCAGGTCAAGCGAACTTTGAACTTTCAGCGATGAAACTGTAAGATTAGGTTCAGACACAAAAAAGGAGGCTGTCTCAAAAGTAGCACAGCCTCTTTTTTTTTTGGTTCTACCATTTTTTTTGTGTGTGAAACCATATTTGAAAAACAGCCAAAATCATTCTATTTATCTGCGGGTTATCTCTATTCCCTCGGAAGTATCTCTCGGTAAAAGGGAATGTATTATTTAGACCACATTACATGCCGTAGGTATGCCACTTGTCTGCTGTAAAAAGTCGCATACCTACGGCATACGGAATGAATGGTTTTTGGGTTTAAGGAACGACTAATTAATAAACAACTATGTTCGATTTTTTGCGAACATAATAAAATTTGTATTACCTTTGCCCCCGTGAAATACGTTTTGATATATGATTGTAACTTTTGAAAAAGAGTATTTGCGTAACTTATACGAAATCGGAAAAACGGCAGACAAAAAATATCGTTTTCAACCCGGAATTGTACGGAAATACAAGTTTTGTATAAACTCGCTTAGAGCGGCAAGCGGCATTGAAGCAGTTTGCAGAGTAAATTCGTTTTATTACGAAAAACTGAAAGGCGACAAACAAGATATTTCATCTATTCGGGTCAATCGGCAATACCGAATTGAATTTACCGTATCAGACAATGGCGTTGAGCCCGTTGTTAAAATATGCAACATTTTAGAATTGTCAAACCATTATAAATAAAAGTATTATGATTCACATTGAAGGAGTTGATCCCCGCATGATCGCCAACAATCTCGTGCCATACGAACCCACACATCCGGGCGAATTGTTGAAAGAAGAAATTGAATATCGTGGCATATCACAACGCAAACTTGCCGCTCAAATGGGAGTGTCATATTCTGTATTGAATGAAATATTGAACGCCAAACGACCCGTTACAACCGAATATGCTTTGTTGTTTGAAGCCGCATTAGACCTTGAACCTGAAATGCTTATCAATATGCAAGCCGACTACAATATGCAAACCATTCGGCAAAATAAATCGTGGATTGAACGACTTGCCAATATCCGCGTTGCTGTTGCGCTTTGATTGCATTTATGATGTTATCCCGATAAAAAATGATAAAAACCATCATCAAAATATTCGTTACTGTCGTTATTTTTCTGCTTGTGCTGGCGGGATTGTTCTTTTTGTCTGTTTACACGACCCACCAACCGCCGGAAAAGATAGAGGACATCAACATCCGCTATACCCAACGACCGCCCTATTTGCTCTCTGTAAAACCTTCATACACAGCCATTACGTGGGATTTCGGATTTGCTGCAAAAGGCGCAGGCGTTGATTTTTATTTTGAAAACGGAGAAACTTCCATTCCGCCCCGCGACAGCGTTACACAATGGATTGCGGGCATCAAAAACCAATTGACCACTATGGACAGCGCCGATTTTTTCCTCTTTCAAGAAATTGACCGCGCCTCAAAAAGAAGCCATAACATCGACCAGCGCCGCATCATTGACACGCTTTTTCCGCAACACGCCCACTGTTTTGCCAACAACCACGCCGTTTCGTACATTCCTTTCCCGCTGCGGCAGCCTTACGGGGCGGTGTCTGCCGGAATGGAAACTGTTTCTACCACTTACCCGATGGAAAGTATGCGTTATGCTTTCGAAAAAACGGGCAATTTTTTCAGAAAACCGTTTATGAAAGATTTATGTTACATCAGCAATCATTATCGTTTGAGAAACGGCAAATCGTTGATAATCATCAATGTATCTAATGCATCTTTATTGCAAGAGGCGGAAAACAAAAAACTGACGCAATCTATTATCGCACTGATGGTTACGGAATATGAAAAAGGGAACTATGTGCTGGCAGGCGGAAATTGGGGAGTTACCAATTTTGACAGTTTTTTATCGAATTTTCTCCCAAGCGAATGGGAAATTTGCACCGATACAACGCACCCGACAACAAGAAGTATGAGTACGCCCTATCATCCTGATTCAACGGAAGTTGCCATTACCGACTTTTTCATCGTATCTCCCAACATTCACGTTTCGGAAACAAAAACCATTCCGCTCAATTTTCAACATTCGCCACACAATCCGGTACAAATAACGTTTACGTTTAATTGATTGATATTCATCGTTTTGTATTTTTTTTATTTCACAGGATTGAGTAGATAATTTTCAATGAAGAAAAACAATTGAAGATGTTTTGTGTTTTCACAACTTTCATTCCATTTGTAACAAAAAAAATTGTATCTTTGCACCTCAAATTTTAAAAAAGTTCCGGATGGACGACTATCGCTTTCAAGAGGACACAGCGGACGCAGAAGAGAGGAAATACCATACCGAAGTGGGGCATTTTCAAATAAACCACGACGGCGAAAAAATATGTGGAGATGTTTTCCTGTCAAAAAGAATACCTGAGGAAAATCGGGTATTATGCGTTTTGTCGGACGGAATGGGACACGGAGTACGGGCAAATGTATTGGCAACGCTCACAGCAACAATCTCGCTCAACTTTTCCATGGAACACAAAGACGCCAACGCCCTTGCCGACATCATCATGAAAGCATTACCCGTTTGCAGCGAAAGAGGCATGAGTTATGCCACCTACACCATCATCGACATCTTTATGGAAGGCAATACCGTCTCCATTTTAGAATATGACAACCCGCAAACATTCATCATGAGAGGACACAGGCTTTACGAACCCGAATGGTCTCATGTAAAATATGAAGGCGACATCACCGACAAACGGGTTATGGATTTGAAAAAATGTTCTTTCACCCCCCAAATAGAAGACCGTATTATCTTTTGTTCGGACGGCATCACCCAATCAGGGCTTGGAAAAGGTATCGCCATGGGATGGGGAAGAAATAACGTCATAAAATTTGTTCAGGAAATCATCGAAGCAACACCAACCATTGCCGCTGCCGACCTCGCCGAAAGAGTTGTAAAACATGCGTCGGCAAACGACCTGCACGCTCCCAAAGACGACCTCACCTGCGGCGCTATCTATTTTCGGCAAGCACGAAAGACGATTCTGTGTACAGGACCACCATTCAGCCCCGAAAAAGACAGCGAATTTGCCTCTATCCTTCGGAATTTTAACGGTAAAAAAATTGTCAGCGGCGCCACCACCACCGAAATCGTTGCCAGAGAATTAGGAAGAACCGTTACCGATGAAACCGTTACCGACCCAACGTTGCCCCCAAGTTCAAAAATGAGCGGCATCGACATCGTTACAGAAGGCGTATTGACATTAAGTAAAGTTACCTATCTGCTCAATACACTCAACATCAATTCCAACACCCAATTTGGAAAAGGACCTGCCGACCAAGTCTGTAAACTGCTGTTAGACAGCGACGAAATATACATTTTAGTAGGAACAAAAATCAACGAAAACCACCACGACCCCACCCTGCCCGTAGAAATAGAAATCCGCAAAAATCTCATCCGTCGTCTTACCAAAGTGCTATCAGAAAAATTTATGAAAGTAGTGATAATCAAATATATGTAATAAATAATAATTTTTAATTTAAGATTAAGAGTATGATATCAAACAATGAAGAATTTATCAGCCAACTTGCCGATAAATACGGACGAAACCGAGAAAGTTTGTTACCCATCCTTCAAGAGGTAATAGACCAACTCTACTACATTAGTGAAGAATCTATGGTAAACATCGCAAAGGAATTAAATATTTCCACCGCCGATGTTTACGGCACAGCATCTTTTTATTCTTTTATTGACACCGATGTACAAGGCAAACACGTCATCAGAGTGTGCAGAACTATCATTTGTGATATGAAGCGAAAAGAAGACATTATAGATGCTATTACGGAAATGCTTGGTATAAAACCGGGAGAAACCACCAACGACGGAAAATTCTCGCTGCACTATACCAACTGCTTAGGAGCGTGCCATGAAGGACCGGCAATGCTTATTAATGATGACCCCTACACCAATCTAACACCGGAAAAGGTAAAAGACATCCTTGTCAGTTATATGAAACGATAAACCTGTAACATTATAAATAATAGTAAACATGGCTACACAAATAAAAAGGACAGAACTCATCTTTAAAGAAGATGTAGATTACAGCGCTCTCATGCATAAAATAATGAAAATGGGAAAAGACAAATTCATTTCCGAACTGATTGATTCAGGATTAAGAGGACGTGGAGGCGCCGGATTCCCAACAGGATTAAAATGGAAAATTGTAAAAGAAGACCCCAATCCTGTAAAATATATCATCTGCAACGCCGACGAAGGCGAACCCGGAACATTCAAAGACAAAGAAATTCTGGAAAAAGCATCCGAAAAAGTAATTTGGGGGATGACCTTAGCAGCGTATATCACAGGCGCAAAAGAAGGATACATCTATATCCGCGCCGAATACAAATATTTAAACACCAAACTAAAAATCGCCATCGACAGAATGGAAACACACCTCAAAACCTTAGGTATCCATTTCAAATTAGGATTGATATTCGGAGCAGGCGCCTACATCTGCGGCGAAGAAACAGCCCTACTCCAATCGATGGAAGGACGAAGAGGTGAACCCACCAACAAACCACCCTATCCCGTTAATTGCGGATATTTAGGAAAACCAACAGTAGTAAACAACGTAGAAACCTTCGTCAACGCCATGATCATTGCCGAAATAGGCGCCGAAGAATATAAAAAATTAGGAACAAAAGCATCACAAGGCAGCAAACTGTTCTCCGTATCAGGCGACTGCAGCAAAGAAGGCGTTTTTGAATTAGAAATGGGAATGACCGTACAACAATTCGTTGACGAATTTGGCGACGGCGACACCAAAGCCGTTCAAGTAGGAGGCGCATCCGGCTTCTGCGTACCCAGAAAAGAGTTTAAAAATACCATCATCGGCTTCGAAGGCGTTCCCACCGGAGGCTCGATGAAAGTATTCAACTCTTCCCGTTCAATGTATAACATTTTAGAAAATTACCTGCTCTTCTTCGAAGAAGAATCATGCGGACAATGCACACCCTGCCGCGTAGGAACACAACAACTACTGCAAGGCATCCAAGCCGTGAAACGGAAAGAAAAACCAAAAACCTATCTCGACGAACTGCTTCGATTAGCCTATACCATGAAATACGCATCTAAATGCGGATTAGGAAGATCAGTAGGAAATGCCTTTAGATCAATTATAGAAAACTTTAGAGAAGAAATCGTTTATTAAAAGGAGGAACAAATCATGGATAAATTAATAAATATAATCATCAACGACACCCCCCTTCAAGTAGCAGAAGGAACGAGCATTCTACATGCCGCAAAAATGATAAATGTACACATTCCTACTTTATGCCATCACGACGATTTATGCGTAGCAGGAAACTGCCGTATTTGCGTAGTTGAAGTAGAAAATGACCCCAACTTAGTAGCAGCCTGCGCTACCCCCGTGAGAGAAAATATGAAAATATTGACCAACACCGGTAAAATACGCACAGCACGCAAACATATTTTGGAATTATTGCTCACTGAGCATAACATCAACTGCATCAAATGCAGCCACAGTAACTGCTGCGAATTACAAAATCTGGCGTTGGAATATCGCACCGACGACGAAATTTTTATTGACCTGCGCAAACATTGCAAACCCGATACCTCTTCACCTTCCATTCAAAAAGACGACAGCAAATGTATCCGTTGTACCCGTTGCGTTCGCACCTGTGCCGAACTGCAAGGCGTTAACGCACTCACCATGTCGAACAAAGGAAACCATGCCAAGATGAGTACTTTCAAAGAAAAACCCATGGCAGAAGTAGTCTGTACCAACTGCGGTCAATGTATCAACCGTTGCCCGACAGGAGCCTTAACCGAAAGATCATATATTGAAGATGTTTGGAATGCCATTTATGACCCTGAAAAACACGTTGTAGTACAAACAGCGCCTGCCGTACGTATTGCCTTAGGAGAACGTTTCGGATTAAAACCCGGACATCGCGTAACCGGCAAAATGGTTGCATCACTCAAAGCCATCGGCTTCGACTCTGTTTTAGACACCGACTTCACCGCCGACCTTACCATCATGGAAGAAGGTACAGAACTTTTATCACGCCTTAAAAAAGCATTAGTTGACAACGACAGTTCAACTGCCCTGCCCATGTTTACCTCATGCTCTCCGGGATGGATAAAATTCATTGAACACATCTTCCCCGAAATGCTTCCGAACCTCTCCACCTGTAAATCACCACAACAAATGTTTGGCGTTTTAGCAAAAACATACTACGCACAAAAAAGAGGACTCGACCCGAAAAACATCATCTCCGTATCCATTATGCCCTGTACGGCAAAAAAATACGAAGCCAACCGTCCGGAAATGCGCGACAGCGGCTATCAAGACGTAGATTATGTATTGACCACCCGCGAATTAGCAACCATGATACAACAATCAGGTATCAATGTATTAACGTTGAAAAGCGAACCCTACGACAGCATCATGGGCGAATCTACCGGCGCAGCCGTTATCTTCGGAGCAACAGGCGGCGTGATGGAAGCAGCCATTCGTACCGCTTACGAAATAGTAACCGGCGAAGAAGTTCCTTTTGAATCGTTGCGTATTACCCCTGTTCGTGGTTTTGAAGGCATCAAAGAAGCCGCTATCTTAATCAAAAAGACAAAACCGGAATATGCCTTTTTGAAAGGCGTAGAACTGAAAGTGGCTATTGCACACGGATTGGCAAATGCACGCAAACTCGTCGAAGCCATCAAAGCCGGCAGCGTAAGTTATCACTTTATAGAAATTATGGCATGCCCGGGCGGATGTTTGGGCGGCGGCGGACAACCCATCCCAACCAACATCGCTATTCGTTCCAAAAGAATGGAAGCCATTTATAAAGAAGACGAATCGTTGCAACATCGTAAATCACACGACAACCCCGAAGTAATAGCGTTGTATAAAGAATTTCTCAATAAACCCAACGGAGAAATTTCTCATAAACTTCTGCATACTTACTATACGGAAAGAAACAGATATTAATTTCAATGACGAATTACGAATTACGAATTACGCTGAAATAATGCGTAACTCGTAATTCGTAATTTTTAATTTATAATTTTTAATTTTATGTTAGACAGTGTTATTCAATTAGATAGAAGCAAATGCAAAGCCTGTTATTCCTGTATTCGCGCATGTCCCGTTAAAACGATACATGTTCGCAAAAACAGCGTATTCCCTTACATTGAAGAAAGCAGATGTATTTTATGCGGTACTTGCATAGGAACGTGCGCCTACAACGCCATTACCTATCTTGATTCTAAAAAAAGCGTTAAACAATTATTAAATTCCGAAAATAAAGTAGTAGCCATTTGTGCACCTTCCATAGCCGGCGAGTTTGACGACATTACAGATTATCGGAAATTTGTTAAAATGATACGCCTGCTCGGATTTTCATACGTAACCGAAATGGCATTCGGAGTGGACATTATCGCCGAACTGTACCGAAAACTTACCCACGACGACTTTAACGGAAAATATTATTTAACAAGTTGTTGCCCTTCCATTGTCGCTTTGATAGAAAAACTCTATCCCGAACTTATCGGAAATCTGGTACCATTTGTCTCGCCGGTAGTTGCCTGCGCCATCGTTGCCAGAAAAATATACGGCGCCGACCTGAAAGTAGTCCACATAACCCCCTGCGTGGCAGCCAAAAAAGAAGTAGATAAAAATATGGGAATAGCCAAAATAAACGGCGTGCTGACATTCAGAGAATTAAGAGAACTGTTCGACGAATTTAAAATTAATGAAACATTCAGCGAATATTCCGACTTCGACGAACCCTTAGGCTATAAAGGAAGTATGTATCCTATTTCACAAGGATTTTTAGAGGCTACAAGTTTGGATATCAGTCTATTAAAAGAAAACACCATCACCGCAGAAGGAAAAACTGCCGTTGAAGCCGTAGAACAATTTTTACAACACAACACCACCATAAAACATAACTTTAACCTCTTCTACTGCAACGGATGCATTATGGGACCCGGAACTTCGGACGGCGGACAAAAATACCTGCGCTATGCCTTAGTCAAAGACTATATCAACCGAAGATTAGCCAATTTTGACGTAGAAAAATGGGAACAAAACATTGTGATGCACCTGAACTATCCGGAACTGAAAGCAAAATTTATTGATAAAAAATATGAACCGCCGACACCCAGCGAATTTGAGATGAAAATAGCGCTCAACCACATCACCATGCGCAACAACAACAAAGAAGTCAACTGCGGAGCATGCGGGTTTGATACCTGTCGAGGATTAGCACGCGCCATCGCCCAAAATACGGCAATCCCCGAAATGTGCGTAACAAACTCCCAAATCGGAAACCGCGAAACATCCCACACCTCAAAAAAGACCCTCGAAGAATTAGATATGGTTAAAAATGAACTGAAAACAACAAAAACCTCACTCGACGAAACCAAAGATATGCTGTATGCTAAAAACGAAGCCCTGTCTATTTTCATCAAAGGACTCAACCCCGGCATCGTCTTCTGCGACGAAAACCTGAAAATTGTAGAATCCAACCTCAACTTCATCGAAATATTAGGAGAAGAAGCAAAAGAAATACACGACATCATCCCCTACCTCGTCGGAGCCGACCTAAAAACACTTTTACCACCTACCCTGATAACACAATTCCAATTCATTCTCAATCACGATGAAACACAAATCAGCAAAGACGTAGAAATTGAAGAAAAACTGATAAACGTCTCCATCTTCCAACTCATTCAAAAAAAATTAGTCGGCGCCGTCTTCCGCAACCTGCACTCCAAAGAAGAACGCCCCGAAGAAATTATCCACCGCGTTACCGAAGTGATAGAAGAAAATTTAAGACAAGTACAACAAATCGGATTTATACTCGGCGAAGGCGCCGCCAAAACCGAAAAAATGCTCAACTCAATTGTTAAATCTTATAAATAAATGCCGAAATAGTGGTTTTAAAATGATTTTATAAAAACCACTATTTTTGCAAACTCTTTCAACCCATATCGTAAAAAATATAATAAGCATGAAAGAAAAAATAATTGGAATTATGGGCGCTATGTCGCAAGAAATAGACGGCATAATGAACCTTTTAACAGACAAAGAAGAACATCAACTTGGAATGAGAACTTACTTTGCCGGAAAACTGAATGGTATAAAAACCGTAGTTGTATTTTCACGCTGGGGCAAAGTAGCAGCCGCGACAACTGTTTCAACACTAATACTCAAATTTAATGTTTCGGAAATAATTTTTACAGGCGTTGCCGGAGCGATAAATCCTAAATTACATATTGGAGATATTGTTATTGGAAAACGGTTAATACAACACGATTTAGACGGAAGACCTTTAATGGAAGAGTTTGAAATACCATTACTTGGAGTGAAACATATTTCTGTTCAAAAAGAACAATTAGAAATTGCTACAAACGCAGTCAAAAGCCTGATTGATGATGAAAATTTATTCTCTGTAATCACCAAACCGGAACTACAGCAATTTGGAATTAAAAAACCAAAATTAGTAATTGGAGATATTGCAAGCGGAGATAAATTTTTTGCAAGTACAAAAGACAAAAATGATTTGCTGAAAAAACTCCCTCAAACGCTATGTGTTGAAATGGAAGGCGCTGCAGTTGCACAAGTATGTCATGAATATCATATCCCGTTTACTATTTTAAGAACAATTTCCGATACGGCAGACGAAAAATCCCATATCGATTTTCCTGCTTTTATTGAAAAAATATCTAATAAATATTCTGTTGAAATCATAAAAAATATTTTTAATCAAATTCATTAAAATAAAGTATAAACTTAAAACCACGAAAAAATGGACAATTCGCAAAAAAATGACTTACAAGCAACACCACCCGTTGACAATGGCAATACAAAAAGCAAAAATTCAGAAAAAAAGGATTTTACAAAGACAGCACAAATAGCGAATATCATTGTTGCAATAGTTGTTGGTTTTTTTACAATACTTGGCGCACTTGTTCTTTTAGTTAATATTAGGGTTGACAAATACAAGGAAGAATTGAATGACCTTATTGCAAAAGGGAAAGAAATAAATGAATTTAATGCAACAGCCAAAGATAACCAGCGTATGGTAGCATTAATATCCGACTTTGGCGTGGATTCTTATTATTTATCAGCAATTAAGAGCGCTATTCTTGAAAAAAATAAATATATCAATATCATTGATATTACACATGGTATTAAACCTTTTGACATTGTTGAGGGCGCTTGGATATTACATATTGTTACAAAATATCTACCCGACGAAACTATTGTATGGGGAATGGTAAATCCGGGAGCAGAATTGAAAGAAAATAGTATTTTTTTTGAAACCGAAACCAAAAACTATAAAGGTGAAAAACAAAAACTATACTTTGTTGGTGCTTCAAGGGATTTATTCGATAATGTTATTGTTAATCAAAAAGTAAAAGAAGTCTATAAACCTGCTATCCTTGTTGAGGAAAATATAGTTGGAACAACCACTTTTGCTGAAATAATAAACGTATTGCAAAATGGTGGCACAATTAAAGATTTGGAAAAAAGTCATTTAATTTACGGCTTACAATCACCCACTCCAACTTTACCTACTGTAGAGCCAATTATTTGGAATGAAAATAGCGTTTTGGGCTATGTCTCCGCTGTTGATGGATGGGGTAATATTTTAACGAATATTAATTTCAACAACGATTTTTTTAAAGAAAAAAAACATACATATTCCGTAAAAATAAATTCCCATACAATTTCTAATGTTATCTATGGTAAAACTTTTGAGGATGGAAAAGATGAAACCGGACTACTCATTAAGCAAGATGGTTATATACATTTTGCTATTTATCGTGGGTGTGCAAAAGATACTTTTAATGTAGTAAACGCAGGGATACCAATTACTATTTACAAAAAATAAATCTCCCCCTCTCGCTACCCTCTCTGCTTTTTCCTCTGCGCCCGCGTTAGATATTCGAGCAAGGTGATTAAAAAAATAAAAAAGCAGTTATCCCAAAATGAAATATATTTCATTTCAAAAATAATTCTCCATTGTCCATTCTCAATTAAATTTCGTATTTTTGCCACAACTTTTTAAATAAAAAATAAATGAAACGAGGATTAAAATATATTTTGTTGATTATCATTGCTTTTTCCTGTGAAAAAGTTTTTTCTCAATCGTTGATTATGACGGGATTTATACAAGTTGATTCCATTTGCGAAGGAACAGCGGGGAAAATGAAACTTGCCATGTATAGCAATAATGCTGATCAGAAAGTTGCCCATTTCAGATTGATGTTTGAATATGACGCCGCTCTTTTGGAAATAAAAACGATTACCACCAACGCTCTTTTTGAAAATGCCGAAATTTCTTACCCCGCTACGGGACAATGTATGATTGTTGATACGCTGGCTATTCCTGTTAATTTTCAATCTGATTCTTTATCTGTTTCGGCTCTCTTTTTTGAAATCTCTTTTACCGGACGTCATCAAGGCACAGGGCAGGCGCGTTTTATAAGCGATTCCTGTTATTTTAAGACCGAAGAAGATGAAAATATAGCAGCGTTTTATCAAGATTCTCGCGATATAAACATTTATCCGGGATTTATTGAAATGACATTGACACAAACCACTATGGGCTGCTCGGATAAAGATGAGGGCGCAGCCGAAATAATAGTTACAAACGGCGTTCCGCCTTACCAATATGAGTGGACAGCAGGAACACCATTTAATCAGAGTAATTTACATCTGCGTGATTCATTGCCCGGAGGCGAATTAGGTATTCGTATTATCGACGGCAACGGCTGTCTGCACGATACAACAATGATGATAGAAACGTTGAGAGCGCCGGAAATTGATTGGACGTATGAAACACTCTACTCGGAAACGCCCGAATTTGCCGTCAAAGAACACCCCATACACTTCTATGTAACCGACATTGGCGACGGTTATAATTGGCAATGGAAAATATATTATCCAAACCCCGATAGCGGTATTCGCGATTCGCTGGATCTGGGCGACAGGAAAAATCAAACCGATTTCAACTATGTTTTTTTGGTAGATAATGACTATGAAGTGTGGTTAAGCGCTCAAAGTCTTGTTACAGGCTGCGATACCACCGTTATCAAAGAGATAAAAGTTGAGCCGGCTCAGTTGGAATTCAACAATTTGATAACACCCGGCAGCAACCGTTTCAAAGTTAACGCCAACGGCGACCAAAAATTAAGAGACGTCTTTGTGAGCCATGTCCTTATTATTCAAGACCGTACCGGACGCAAAGTTTATGAAACCAAAGACTTCCCCGACGACGGCTGGGATGGCGGCGGCTGTCCAAACGGTACCTATTATTTTATACTGAAAGCAAAATCCACGCGAAAAGAGTATAAATATCAAGGAACGCTGGTTATTTTGGGCGGGAAAGGATAAAAAAAATCCGAAAGTTAAATTAGAATTATATAATCAATAAAATTTTTTACTTATGTCGAAAAACAATATTACCGTTATTTGTGCCTGTTTGATGATGATTTTCGCAGGCTGGAAACAAGTTGATGCTTGTACCAATTTTTTAATTACCAAAGGCGCTTCTGCCGACGGTTCTACGATGATTAGTTATGCCGCCGATTCGCACACTTTGTATGGCGAACTCTATCATTGGCGCGCTCAAACCCATCCCGAAGACGCTATGCTCGATATTTACGAGTGGGATACCGGAAAATTTCTTACCCGCATTCCGCAAGTTCGTCAAACGTATAACGTTATCGGCAACATGAACGAACATCAGTTGGCAATCGGAGAAACCACCTACGGCGGACGCGATGAGTTGGTAGATTCTACCGGACTGATGGACTACGGCAACTTGATTTACGTTACCTTACAACGCGCCAAAACCGCCCGCGAGGCCATTTTTATCTTCTGCAAACTTTTAGAAGAACACGGCTACGCCAGCAGCGGAGAGACTTTTTCCATCTCCGACCCGAATGAAGTCTGGATTATGGATTTAATCGGAAAAGGTACCAAAATGGTAACCGACAAAAACGGAAAAACCTACAACGCCAACAAAGGCGCCGTTTGGGTTGCCCGCCTGATTCCCGACGGATGTGTCTCGGCACACGCCAACCACGCCCGTATCACCACCTTCCCCATCAAAGGAAAAGAAGCCATTTCATCGAAAGACATCGCTAAAATCTATGATAAAAACGTTACAACCGTTTATGCCCACGATGTAATCAGTTTTGCCAAAGAAGCCAAACTGTATGAAGGCGCTGATGATAAATTCTCATTTTCAGACGTTTACGCACCTGCCGATTTTCACGCTACCCGTTTTTGCGAGTTGCGCGTTTGGGCTATGTTCAACAAAGTAACCCCCGGCATGGAACAATATTGGGATTACGCCATCGGACATAACATCCATTGCCCCGTTCCCGCCGTTGAAGGAAAACCGTTGAGACCGGAAAATTTCCCCGACAACAGAATGCCACTCTGGGTGGTACCAAGTAAAAAAATCGACGTAGAAGCAATGTTCTTCTTCATGCGCGACCATTTGGAAGGAACACCGTTGGATATGGCAAAAGATATTGGCGCCGGACCGTTTGAATGTCCTTACCGTTGGCGTCCGATGACGTGGTCGCTTGATGGCGGCGAATATATCCATGAACGCGTTACCGCAACACAACAAACCGGATTTTCCTTTGTAACACAATCCCGCTCGTGGCTTCCTAACGCCATCGGCGGCATTTTTTGGTTTGGCGTTGATGACGCTGCAAGTACCGTTTATGCACCTATGTACAGCAGTATGATTGCCACTCCGGAGTGCTATGCCGTAGGAAACGGCGACATGATGACATGGTCGGAAACAGCCGGTTTTTGGATATTCAACCAAGTAACCAACTTCGCCTACACCCGTTACAACGCCATTCATCCCGAAATTGCCGAAAAACAAGCCGAATATGAAGCAAAATTCGTTAAAGAGGTGAAAAAAATAGATGAAGAAGCACAAAAAATCTATGCCCAAGCGCCGGAAAAAACAAAAGAATTTTTAACAAGTTTTTCGATAAATACCGCCAATACGCTAGTGAAAGAGTGGAAAGATTTTTATAAATATCTCTTTGTAAAATATTTAGACGGCAACGTAAAAACAGCCCGTCCGATTCCCGCAGGCTATAAATATTACGCTCCGAAAGTGGAACAACCACGCTACAGCGATGATTTCTACAGAGTGATTATTGAAAAAACAGGCGACAAACTCAAAGCATTGGATTAAAAATCCGGTTTTGAAAAAAATATTTTAACGCAAAGGCGCAAAGAAATAAATACCGCTCGCGCCGATTTGTAATCGGTGCGCCAAATTAAACACACCGATTACAAATCGGCGCGAGCGAAGTAAATCAAACTTTTGCGCCTTTGCAGTTAACAACCACTAACCATTAACCATTAATCATTAATCATTAACCATTAACCATGCGAATAGATATTTTAACGCTTTTTCCGGAAACGCTGTCGGCAACGCTCGATTACAGCATTTTGAAACGTGCGCGTGAACGAAAGTTGGTGGAATTTCATTTTCACAACATCCGCGACTATTCCACCGACAAACATAAGCGCGTGGACGACTACGCCTACAGCGGCGGCGGCGGCATGGTGATGATGATTCAACCCATCGCCGACTGCATCACCGCCCTGAAAAAAGAGCGCACCTACGACGAAATCATCTACACCGCCCCCGACGGCGAAATGCTTACACAACCGCTTTGTAATCAAATGAGTTCTTGTAAAAACCTGATGATTTTGTGCGGACACTACAAAGGCATCGACGAGCGCATTCGGGAACATTTTATCACCAAAGAAATATCTATCGGAAACTACGTTTTAACGGGCGGAGAGTTAGCAGCGGCAGTCATCGCCGACAGCGTAGTACGCCTTATTCCGGGCGTTTTGAACGACGAGATGTCGGCGCTGTCCGACTCCTTCCAAGACGGATTGGTAAGTCCGCCCGTCTATACCCGCCCCTTCGACTACAACGGCTGGAAAGTTCCTGAAATACTTATCTCCGGCAACGAGCGCCATATCAAAGAGTGGAAATTGGAACAATCAATAAAACGAACTGAGGAACGGCGCGGAGAGATGATGTGAAAAATCACTTCTGCGCCTTTGCAACTAAAAACACCGCAATAATTGCGTAAAAAACATTGGGAATCATCACACTCCAGAAAGGGGAGAGGTTGCCAACCATAGAAAATGCCGATGAAAACTGCATCATCATGATGTAGAGAAAAGAGAGCGTGATGCCGATGGCGATGTTGAGACCGGCGCCGCCGCGTATTTTACGGCTTGATAATGAAACGCCGATTAAGGTCAAAATAACCGAAACCAACGGAAACATCATCCGCTGATATTTTTCGATGAGATAAGGCGCAGCGCTGGAAAAACCTTTAAGTTGTTCTTTTTCAATGAATTGATTGAGCGCCCAGTAGTCCATGGTCTTTTTATCTTCGAGGTCGATACAAAATTCATCTGCCGTAAATTCAAACGCCGTATCTAAATGATTTCCTTTGAAAAAACTCTCTTTTTCGCCGTCAAAAGTGCGCACAAAGTATTCAAAAAGATACCATTGTTGCGTTGAGTCGCGCCATTCGATACGCGGGGAAGTTATTTTATAGATTTGCTGGTCGTTGGCAAATTTTTCCAACGAAAACTTACTGCCCGTCTGGTTGGAGGTGTTAAAACTTTCCACATAGACAAACGTTCCCGGACTGACCTGCATGTGAATATTTACATTGCGGTTTTGATACGGTTTTCGATAATACAACTTCTCAAACTCCCGCATTCTGGTATTGGTATGAGGAATAACGAAGTTGGCTAATAACGAAAGCATCACTCCCAGCATCAACGCCGTGAAAATATACGGCACCAAAAATCGCCAAAAACTGATTCCGCCGTTCAAAATGGCGATAATTTCGGTACGCGACGCCAACCGCGATGTGAAAAAGATGACCGCTATAAAAATAAATAAATAGCCGATGAAATTGAAAAAATAAGGCACAAAATTGACATAATAATCAAAAATAATGGCTTGAGCGGGCGCTCCGCGACTTAAAAAATCGTCAATTCTTTCGGAAAGGTCGAAGATGATACAGATTACCAATATCGCCGAAGAAGCGAACAAAAACGTCCCTATAAACTTGCGGATGATGTATCTATCTATAATTGTTGGAAAACGCATACTCTTATATTACAAACGTTGAGACAAAATTTTCACAATACTATTTTTCCAAGAAGTAAACTCGCCGGAGATGATTTTATTGCGGGCTTCGTCCACTAACCAGAGGTAAAAAGCGAGGTTGTGCTGACTGGCAATCATCGCTCCAAGCATCTCCTGTGCCACAAAAAGATGTCTTAAAAAGGCTTTGGAATATTGCGTGTCCACGATGGAAGCGCCGTTTTCTTCGATGGGTGAAAAGTCATCTGCCCACTTTTTATTTTTGATGTTGATGACGCCGTTTTTGGTAAACAACATACCGTTTCTGCCGTTTCGGGTGGGCATGACGCAGTCGAACATATCGACGCCCAGCGCGATGCTTTCCAAA
>Ga0082212_10005103_pt1 | contig 18016 bp, 10 predicted proteins | sample TergutNt197P3_FD_71548 | JGI IMG/M metagenome (GOLD analysis project Ga0082212, IMG submission 71548) | Neocapritermes taracua P3 segment gut microbial communities from Petit-Saut dam, French Guiana - Nt197 P3 | ecosystem: Host-associated > Arthropoda: Insects > Digestive system > Gut ...
ACACAAAATTTTTAATTTGTAAAGTTTATTTAATAACATTTCCCAATCTGCTGATAATTTAAAACCGCTATCTAATTCAATTGCGTGATTTTCAGAACCATCGGTTTTTATTTTATATACTCCCCCATATTCAGCGGGATTAATATAGTAAATCCAATCATCCGCTATATTGATGCAACGAGGGTGGGAATCGGCAAGCTGTTGGTTTTCAGTACCGTCAATTCTCATTTTATAAAATCCGTCGACATCATCCCCGCGTGCGGAATAATAAATCCAACCTTCTGACAAACTCATTTCTTCTACGTAGACGGCTATTAAATTTTGTTTTTCAGAGCCGTCGGTTTTCATTTTGTATAGTCTTTCACCATCTTTGAAATCCGTATAATAAATCCAATCTTCTACGACAATTATATTTGTACAAGCTGATTCATCATCAATTAAGTTATAAGTTTCAGAACCGTCAATTTTTGTTTTATTTAAATTCCCGGTCGCTCCTCTTGAATAAATCCAATCCCCAACAACATTTATTCGTGAATTAATTATACCGACTGTTTCAGGTTCCCATTCATCAGTTTTCATTCTTTTTAAAGATATACCATCGTTTATGAAAATCCAATCACCTTGTACAGCAAGAAAACCTCCATTAGCAAGATTGCCTGATGTATTGCCGTGTTTATTAATAACACCCGAAAATTCAGCTTCTGTTTCAAATTCCGTGATAGCGTTGCTTTCATTGATTATAGGTTCATTCTCGTAATCATCTGATTCGTTTATGTCGTTGTCTATTCCTCCGATACTGCTATTGCCGCGATTTTCGTTATTACCGATGTTGCTGTCGTTGTTGCTTATGACGCTGCACCCTGTAATTGCAATGACCATCATCGCCGATAAAAGAATTGCCGTAATTGATTTTGCCATGATTTTTTTCTCCTTAGATTTTGATTTTTTTAGAGCATTTTTGCCCTTTCGTTAAGATAGACACATGAAAAACATGAAATATCTAATTTTTGAAAAAAAGTTTTATAAAAAGTATATCATATGTTTCCAAGCTAATGGTGACCGTATTGGTCACGTTTCGGTGAAAACAAAAAAATGGCTGTAAAGACCTTGCAAACAATAAAAACTTGTGCTATAATTGAAAAATATTGATGATATGAGAGGGGATTTCTTTCAAATGAAAACAGAAATACAAGCCGTTCCTACAGAAGATGTGATGACAGAACTCATACAATCAAACAGCTTTGAGACCTTTTATGCCGACAACATTGAACAGATTCAAGCACCTAAGCTGACCAAACATCTCGAAGAGCTGTGCATCGCTAAAGGCATTGCGCCGAATCGGCTTATACGCGACTCGGATATAGAACGCAGCTTCGGGCATCGGATATTGATAGGCAAACGAAGCCTTTCCCGCGATAATGCGTTGAAAATGGCACTTGTACTCGGTCTTACCTTAAAAGAAACCGAACGGCTTCTTGCGATTTCAGAAAACAATCGGCTCTACCCGAAAATTCCCCGTGATGCCGCCATCATATACTGTATAAATCAACAAATCAGTTATCGGGAAACACAGGATAATCTGTACGATTGGGGTATGACCGTTTTAGGGGAAGAAGTAAAATATGAACGAATTGACAGTTAATTTTACCCCTCCGCCGGATTTATCAGCCGCATACGAGATTATCGAATGTCTTTCAAGCGGAGGACAATCCGAGACCTTTTTGGTGAAGTCGCGCAAAAGCGGCGGATATTTGCTTATGAAGGTTTACGGAAAATCCGTCGTGAGAGGGGACGAATACGCAATTCTCGCACGATTAAATCTCCCCGCGATTCCTAAAGCGAAAGAAACATTTGAAACAGAGGACACTGTTTGTCTTGTGCGAGAGTTTGTTGACGGTAAATCGCTCGACAAGCTGAACCTGCCTTTAGATGAGCAGCGTGTTCTTGATATAGCCGCACAGCTCTGCGATATATTAGGCTATCTGCATAATCAGACCCCTCCAATTATTCACCGCGACCTCAAGCCTCAAAACGTAATCATTGACCCCGCCGGCAAAATACATCTAATCGACTTTGGAATTGCACGGCAATTCAATCAAAACGCTCAGAAAGACACCACGCTGATATTAACAGAAGGCTACGCACCGCCGGAACAATACGGGTTTCAGCAAACCGATTGCCGCTCGGATATATATTCGCTGGGCGTTCTTCTTTGCTTTTTAATGACCGGTGTGTGCAACCTTTCCGAGCTTGTCCATATTGAGAACCGACATATTGCGAGAGTTATTCAAAAATGCACCATGTTTTCACCCGATGACCGCTATCCTACGGTAAATGCGGTTAAAACGAGATTGTCGTCAATGTGCAATATCGGCGGTGCAAGAATTAGGTTAATGGCAAGAGACATTGAAGACGAAACCTCTACACTCTACCCCTACCAAAGCACTCCTCTCGAAATTTCCGGCGACGGCACATACACCTTGGAACTCGATGTCCCCGCCCGAAACAGCCTGACAAACCTTTTGATTCAAACAGATGGAGGAACTTTTGAGTGGCCTAACAATTTTGCAGGTATAGAGAAACCTCCTGCGGATTTTTCGGACGCGCAAATCACGATTGACAGCATTATAGTCAACGATTCAATTTCAGTCGGAAATATCAGAGGCACGACTTCGCTCATATACAAAAACGCTTCTTTTTACGGTTATATCTGCATTAATTTATGGGAGGCGTGGTTCAAGCCACATCAGCTTCTTTCGGGCAATATTTACTGTGTTTCCAATAGTAAGAACAACGGCACGAATTTTGCGGTGAATGGCGTTTCGGTGATTAAGACTGTAAAAGTTGCTTTTACCATTTCGGGTCTCGAAAATAAATCCAATACCGATTTACTTGAATCAATTCCGGTTCGCCTCATGGCAAGGGATTTTGACGGCTTTTCATCCTCTCTTGTTCCCTACCGTAGCCCAGTTGTGAATATCACCGAATACGGTATTTACTCTGTTACTCTCCCGATTCCCTCCCGTGCCAACCTTGCAGAACTCGCGCTTATGACAGACGGTGCGGAATTTAAGCCGTTGGATTCAACCGGCACATTCTTTGAAAAAGCTCACAAAAAGTGGTTTGAGGCAAGGTTGCGCTTTGATTCCGTTGAAATCAACGGTACACTTGTCGGGAGCACTTTCGATGATTTTTTGGTGTCACGTTCTGATGATTTCAAAGGATATGTCGCGGCATTTTTATGGGGGTGGCACAAAAACGGTGGACTGCTCACAGGGGTTTCAGCACTTGAATCAGCCGGCGGCAATACTTCTTTCGCACCTTGTAATGATGAGAATATTAATTCTGTGACGGTTAAATTCTCTGTTATGAAATCGTAGATTTTTACTTCCTGCCATCTGGGTTGACTATAAAATGTAAAGACATCGTTTTCCGATTCAACATATTTGGTCTCCTCCTCATTTTTCCGTAAAAGTGTACCTTTACGGACTTGCGCGATATTCGTCATTATATCACATTTTTTCGGGAATGTCAAGAATATTTTATGCAAAAATTCTGAAATTATCAAGATATTCAATCGGATATGACCTTTCCGTAAAGGTACACCTTTCTGAACTTTATTTTTTCGCTCTATACATCTTCAACATCGCATAAAACGTGTTTTTTTTCAACTCCGTCCGTTCTAAAACCTCATCAAAACACAGTTTTCCCAGTTCCCACAATTAGAGAGACTTTTTATAGGACGACCAAACCTAACACCTCGCAATCATGCCGCCGCAATTCCCTCGCGCTGACGTTGCAGAATATACCCACGCGCCAACTCCGCAACCGCCCCGAACACGGTAAGCATAAATTTCCCAGTAGGCGTGGTCGTATCAATTGATTCTTTTTGACTAACGAAATTCACCTCTTTAGCTGTGAGTTTGTCAATTAAATCCAGTAAATCCCGTGTGTTTCGGGCAAATCGGCTCACCGATTCAACGATAATAGTATCGCCTTGCTTGACTTTAGACAGTAGCTTTTGTAGGCTCGGTCGTGCTGTATTCTTACCGCTTAGTTTGTCAATGTAGATATTCTCTTGCGGAATTTTAAGCTCTGACATGGCAATGATTTGCCTGTCAGTGTGCTGTTCCGCAGTAGAAACTCGAATATAACCGTATGTTTTCATAAATTCTATTTCCTTTCAACAAAATCGGAGAACGCCAAAATGACGTTCTCCATAATTATACAGTGAATTATTATCGCTCCATATCCCACGACTTCTGAGGTTGCCCTTGCCGTTCGTTCACTTTAATCAAATCATAAACACTCCGCTTGATTTTCTCTACTTCTTGAACTTCGGTTTTTAGTAAACAATACTCACGATACAGCATATCTTTTTCAACAGTTGAACGCTCGCATTCAATTCCCCATGACTTCCTCGGAATTTTGGTATGTCCGTTCATCACTCCGTCAAGATAGGTTTTAGCGGATTCATAAAGCGTAATTTCGCGGCGATTGTTTTCGTAGAAGTCAGCTTGATATTTCGGCTTTATACTCTGATATTTTTGATAGATTCCCTTAAACTCAAAGTAATAATTTGATTGCTTGATATGCTCATCGAGCGTTTTCAATCGGCGTTTTATGGGCTTCATTTTATTGCGAATTTCAGATTGGTTTGAATACATTGACTTGATTTTATTCTCTAATCCCGCTATATCGGATATATTGTTTCTCTGTAGAAACAACAACGCTTGTGAAGCCGCTTTAAGGTTAAAATTGCGATACTTTTGTGTTTCTTGCCGAGATAATATATTTTGAATCACATCATACAGAGTAGGCGGTGTAGTATTTGTAGATTCTGATTTAATCCATTTGTCCAATTTAACAATTCTTGCCCGCAATTGCCGTAATTCTCGATTGAAATTCGCAACCATACGATTATGATTGCCGCGCTCAGTAGAGATACCCTTACGCTCCATCTGAGAAGCCGATACACCCAAATGGACAGTAGGAATCTTGTCAATCCCTTGCCGTTTATAGCTACGATAGTCAATTCGGGAATCAACCCCATGCTCTTCAAAAGCAGTGTTTACGGAATCCTCCCACGCAGTACGCCATTCTTCTGCTTTGGACTGCTCATTCCAGTCGGTTGACGGCACAGATTTACACTTATACTGACGTTTTTTTTTATCGTAAATCTTGTCACCGTTGCTGTCAAGAATATATTCTTTTCTCTGTTTACTGCCCCATGATTTATCCTCATTGAATGGTCGCGTGGTGAGTAGAATATGAGCGTGTGGATTTCCATTTTTGTTGTCGTGAATAGCGAAATCTGCAATCATTCCCGCAGATACAAAATGTTTCCGGCAATATTCTCTAACAAGATAAATATTCTGCTTCAATGATAATTCTACAGGCAGAGCTAACTCAACCTCTCTTGCAAGTTGTGAATTTTTCGATTTCTCGATTTTTTCTACAGCGTTCCACAATATTGAGCGGTCTGCATATTCGGGAGGTGCGTTTTCGGGCAGAATAATCTGGGTGTGGACTACACCGCCTTTTTTGGTGTAATCATGCGTGATTCCGTCATAGTCGTTCGTGATTTTCTCGGCTGACCGATATGCTGCCGCCGCTACTGCCGATTTCCCCTTACCACGACTTATAATCTTGATTGAAAGATGATAAATTGCGATAATCATTCCCCCTTTTATACCGTTTCTTTTTGACCCGACAGGGTCAAAAGCATCCCGCAGGGACGCACATACCACATAACTGTGGTATATAAGTGCGCCCTTGCAGGGAGCGTCAAGATAGTTTTAGAGCGTAGTCCCTTCGCTTTCGCTCGTGGTGGTTTCACCAATTTCGGTAGCTGATATTGATGTTTCATCAAGTATAGGCTCGGTTGTTTCTGTAGATTCGGCGGTCTGTGTCATTATGCCGTCTAATTTTCTGCGGGTGAATGTAGTCAGCAGAGTTGTACCGATGAACTTCTCGAACTGTTCGTCTGTTAAACCGATTATGTCAGGCAGGTGTTTTTCAATATACCCGTGTCTTTTACACAGCCGATTCGTCCGCTTTTTCCGTTCCTCGGCATTGTGAGTCTGCTTCAATTGCTTGATTCGGTTGTCAAGTTGCTGTCTTTCCTCTTGTGCCTGTGCGATTCTTTCTTCTGTGGTTTTCCTCATAAAAAATACCTCTCATAAATAAAATTTAGGACGATTGCTCGTCCTATGTACTTTTATAAAAATAATAGTTGACTTTTCCGTGCGGTTGTGGTAGAATAGGTGTATAAGGAGCGTTGAATGAAAAAAGATAAGAATATAAGCTATGACAAAATTTTTAAAGAGCTTTTACAGGAGTTCCCCGATGAGAGTGTTGTAGAATTTATAAATCATTTGTTTGAGCGGAATTACCAACTTAACAGCGAAGTGCAGAAACTTTCAACCGAAACCCAATTGAACAACGAGGAAAAGCGTTCAGACATAATGCTCCGTATCGGCGGCGATGTATACCATGCTGAAATTCAATCAAACGACGACATCGGGATAACTTTAAGAGTTTTTGAATACTCATATCGTGCGGCATTACAGCACGGAAAAACACAAAGTAATGATTCTCTTAAACTGCGTTTCCCAAAATCTGTAGTGGTTTATCTGCGTAGCGATAATAACACACCAAGAGAATTAACTATTGAGCTTACTCTGCCGGATGAAAATACCGTATCATTCAAGATTCCGACAAAGCACTTGTCAGAATACTCGTTACAGGATTTGACACAAGATTCATCGGTTATTTTTGCTCCATATTACCCAATGCGATATGAGGGCGATTCGTTAAAATCGACAGGAGGACTTGAAAATCTTAAAAATGAGTCTATACTTATCATTGATAAGATTAAGGAAAAGTTAAACAACGGCGAAATTACACAAAAATCAGCAGATTTGATTATTAAATCGCTTGAAGATATTTTGAAAAATACGATGGTGAAATCCGATATTAGTGAAAGGGAGGTTGATGAAATAATGGAAGCAGTACAACAAAGATACCAATTAGAACCGCTTAACTGGCGGGAGGAAGGCAGAATTGAAGGCAAGGTTGAATCTGCCAAGAATATGTTTAATAGGGGTTACGCTATTGAAGATATTCAAGACATAACCGGTCTTAAAAAGGAAATGCTTGAAAAATTGCGATTGTCTATGCCTAAACAGACAGGTGAGGCAAAAAAAGGAAAGCCGTCTTTACTCGGAAGAGTTGAAGAAGGTAAACGGCAATCCGCTGAAATCAATGCGAATCGCGAAAAACCGGAAAAATCCAAAAAGGATTATAATATTGACTGACTTTATAGCTAAACAATAATTGAACTGACCGGATTTACGCACAAGGGAATCGAGAAAATATAGTGGTTACAACAAAACAGGCACATTCGAGTGCCTGTTTTGTATTAGAGAATAACGCATAAAACGGCTTTACCACTGTGTTTGTGCGGTGTGTATACAGAAGTTCCCGTGGCAAAAATGACCCCTTTACTATCGGTCAATTCGTCCATATACCGACACTTCATAAACAGGTCTGATGACTTCTGTGCTTCGGAAGTAGAAAGCCCCGCGACATTACGCATTTTCGTATATAAAAATAAATTTTTAAAAAAATGCGCCTCGTCCACAAACAGCCTGTCAACACCCAATTGCTCGAATGTCACGACATCATCACGCTTTTTCGATTCCAATAGCTTTTTTAGCCGCACTAAAAGATTTTTTCGAGTTTTTTCAAGCTGTTTTATTGAGAATCGTTCGCCGTTGGATTCCTTTAGTTCCTCGATTCCTTGCTCAATTTCCCATATCTGCTCGTTAATCAGCCGCTCCTGCCGTTCCTTTGACATAGGCACTTTTTCAAGTTGTGTATGACCGAGAATCACAGCGTCATAATCGCCGGTTGCGATTTTAGCACAGAATTTACGGCGGTTACGCATTTCAAAATCTTTCTTAGTAGCGACAAGAATATTCGCAGTAGGATATAGCCGCAGAAACTCCGCCGCCCATTGTTCGGGTAGGTGGTTGGGAACTGCAATCAGCGATTTATGACACAGCCCTAACCGTTTCATTTCCATTGCGGCGGCAACCATCTCAAAGGTTTTGCCCGCGCCGACTACGTGTGCAAGCAGTGTGTTTCCGCTGTAAATCTGTCGTGCAACTGCATTTTGCTGATGCGGTAAAAATTTAATTTCAGGATTCGCTCCGACAAACTTGATATGACTTCCGTCAAACTCGCGTGGACGTACAGAATTAAATATTTTGTTGTACTTTTCTACGAGATACTGCCGTCGTTCGGGTTCGTCCCAAATCCAGTCCTTAAACGCCGCCTTGATTTGCTCCTGCTTTTGTTGTGCTAATGTGGTTTCCTTCTTGTTGAGTACCCGTTTTTCGTTGCCGTCATTGTCTTTGATATAGTCATAGATGCGAACATCGCGCAGATTAAGGGTATCGTGCAGAATTTCATAAGCGTTCATTCGGTCGGTTCCGTAGGTGACTGTAGCAGTGATGTCGTTGAACAGAGCCTTACCTCTGCTCGTAACCTGCCATTCACCGGTGAATTGGTGAAACTTCACTTTATACGTGCTTTGGTGATGTCGTTGCGTTTTAAACAGATAGTGCATGAATTGCTCGATATAATCCGATTCAATCCATGTCGCACCGAGCCTGACCGAGATTTCCGGAGCCGTGAGGTCTTGTGGCTGAGCCTGCTCTAATGCTTTAACATATGCGGCTATGTTCAACCCATGAAATACATCTCCTGTAAATTCATTGAACTTCCTTGCTTTGTTGAGCTTTTCCCGCACATTGCCTGATAAAAACTCATCGGCGGTCACAAGCGGAAATTTATCGTAGATTTTCATGGAACGCAATCACGCAATCCGCACATACCCTTGATTCTTCCGAGTGTGGTCGCAGGTAAGTCAACAGGGTACATACGTGAGTTTTCACGGAAATAGACAGCTCCCTCACCGATTTTAGAGGCGTAATATTCGCCGTCCACCGCATCGGTTTCATCGGACAATGTAATTAACGCATAACTGAAATTCTTAACGTGAGTATCGGCGGGGATTGAGTTATCCTCAACGCCGTCAATATCGTCAAGTTCGGGTTCGGTATATTCGCCGCGAATATGAATCAGAGCGGTTTTTAGCTGCTCGGAAAAATCAGAATCTTCATTCGGCAGGCAGCAGGTATAATCGTCACGCCCATACTTATTGTTCATTCGCTCGTCAAGTGCCATTGTACCTATTATCATTTCGGGATTATCGGCGAAGTATCGGTTTACCGGAATATTATCATTGGTTGTTCCCAAATGCACCCAATCCGGCTCAATGTCAATGGGTCTGTCGCGTTTTTGCAGAAAGATAATGTCGCTTGTGACCATAGTTCCGGCGTTTTTGAGAAAAGCGTTGTTGGGAAGTCTGACCGCACCGAGTAATTCCGCACGTTCAGCGAGATATTTCCTGACCTGCGGATTTCTTTCGTCCATCATAAACTTGCTTGTTATAAAGGCAATTACGCCGCCCGGTCGTACTTGGTCGAGAGCCTTCGCAAAAAAGTAATTGTGTATGCTGAATTTGTGTTTGTCATAGCGTTTATCGCTGACGTGGTAATCACCGAAAGGGACGTTACCCAAAATGAGGTCGAAGAAGGCATCGGGTGTATCGGTTTCCTCAAACCCCATATGAGAGATTTTGGATTTAGGGTATAACTGTTTTGCAATTCTCGCCGTTATATCGTCCAATTCAACGCCGTACAGCTTGGAACCTCTCATGCCGTTAGGGAGCAATCCGAAAAAGTTACCGACTCCGCATGACGGTTCGAGAATATTACCCGACTTGAATCCGATACGCTCTACAGTATCGTAAATCGCCTTGATTACAACCGGTGATGTGTAATGAGCGTTAGGCGTACTCGCCCGCGCCGAAAACCATTCGTCATGCGATAACGCAGATTTGAGTTCGTGATACTCGTTATTCCATTGTGCGATATTCGGGTCAAACGCCTGATGTAAGCCGCCCCAACCGATGTAGCGTGAGAGGGTTTCCTGTTCATCGGGTGTTGCGTGGCGATTTTCGCTCTCAATGATGTTGAGGGTGTTAATTGCGTTCATGTTGTTGCAGAATTTCGTCTTTGCACCACCTTCACCGAGGTGGTCATCGGTAATACGGAAGTTGCGGAGGTTCTTCAGTGCAGACGGAAGGGTTTTAGTTTCGCGTGTGTTAGTCGAGTGTTGCGGTGTAGGTTCGGAATCGAACAAATCCGGCTCTGTATCGTCTATGATGTCTAATTCGCCCGCAAAATCTTCATTGTCCGTGAGAAATTCATCTTCTACAAAATCGGCTATGTCTTGAAAATCGCCTTTGCCGCCGAGAGCGTTAAATTCCATAATGCCGTTTTCGATAATCTCATTGTCAACAACATAACCGCGCTCCGATAAATCCTCACTGATTTGTTGTTCTTGCGTCGAGCTTTCTTCATGCACAACCTCGATTATTTCGGCATTTCTAAACACCGCGAAAACAGCGAGATAATTCTCACGCACCTGCTCATCGGAAAGTGTACCATTGCGATAAGCGTTCATTTGCGACCAAATTTCGGCGGGGATTCCGCTCGCACCTAAAGTCTGTCCCCACGGAGTAATACAGCTTGTTTGCGTGGTATAGGTGAAATCACCCATCCGACCGAGCTTGTATTCAACGCCGTCCTTATCGTAACCGAGAATGTCCCTGTCGTTGTATAAGCTGAGGTCAAAGTCATGTTGAGTGTCTTTCCAATCAACGAAAAAAACAGGTGGCGGGCTGCTCGGTGTTTCTTTAATAATAGGTTGTTTTGGCGGTTCGGGTTCAAGAATAGGCTTAGGTTCAAGTATGGGTTTTGATTGCTCCACTGTGACTTTCGGTGTGGGTTGTTCTGCTATAGTAGCTTCCTGTTTCGGACGATTATTCCATGATTTGTGGTAGAGAAAATCGTATAAGCGGTCATTCAAATCATCGTCTTCAAAAATGTTGGGATATGTGTCTATGCCTGATTCGTCATTTTTTAAAATGTCATATATGATTCTGGATAAGGCTTTTTCTAACGGATGACGAATAGCTCCCCGCATTTGTGCGATTGTAAGGCTTTTAACGAAATCCGAATCCTGCATAATTCGCTCAAAAATATTCTGTGCTGCTGTATCGAAGTCGAGTTTCGCTTCGGGTTCAAGAATGGATATATCCCCAATCACCAGCCAATGCTCAAAACTCTGCTTATAAACTGAAACATGGTCGGTAATCGGATATTCTGTTGAAATACTGAGATTCCTTAGTCTAACATTATCGTCAATTGCTGTTATTTCATGCAGTTTCCCTTTATACATGAGCCTGTCACCGATTTTATAAAAAACTTCCGTGACATCAAGCGTGGGTTCTTCGGTCGGCAATTCTGCGGCAATCTCCGGTATAGGTTCGATGATTTGCGGCGATTCTTCGATTTTCGGTGATTCAGGCTTTTCGCCAAACAGCGTAACACTTCGACCGCCCTCAACGCCGATACTTGATACCGCCACTCTGTAGCCCGCTTCTTTCAGCTTTAGCAGATTACCGCCAATGGTGTGAATCGGAAAGCCGACCATATTTACAGGCTCTGCAAGACCGACATTGCGATGCGTTAAAGTAAATCCGAGTGTTTCGGCTAAAACATCTGCATCTTGTTGATATGTTTCAAAGAAATCACCTTTTTCAAGTTGATACAAGACAATGTAACCGGGGTTGCCCTCTTTGATTTTCAGATATTCCGCAAACATGGGTGTAGGTTCTTCATCTGCGATTACGTCTTGCACATTTTCAATCGCAAATTTCCCGTTCTCTACAAGCTCGGTAATACGCTTAATCGCCTGCGGTAACGTCATTGTCAGACTATCACCGTAAATATCGCGAATAAGCTGTACCGCTTCTCGCGAACGCGGATTGTCGGCGAATTGAGATGCTATTCTCGTTTTGTCTTCATCGGAAATGCTTAATAAAACCGTGTCAACATCAGATAAATCAAAAACAGCCGTGGGTTCTTCCACGACTGTCGGGTTAGATTGTGATTCAATTTTTACCCGTTGTTCCTCCGCATTGGGTAAGATAGGGAGCGGTGAATCCTCAAACAATGATAACTGCTCGGAGGAAGGTTTATTAACTGTCAACTGTCCACTATCCACTGTCAACTGTCCGTCAATCCCCGGAAATAACGTATATGTGCCGTCGCGGTATGCTGATAATTTCTCGTAGCCGGACTTTCGACAATTGTAGTACCTGTCTTCCTCCGGTGTATTCTCGTAAACGTACCGCATTTCGTCGATAACCTGTTTAATCTTATCTGAATCGTTTAAAAATTCGCGTATAGCTTGCCATTCGGTTTCTTTCGGGTAGTGGAAATCAAGGCTCTCACCAAAAGGGGAAGTGTAATCGTCTAAGTTATAGTAAAAATTCTTGATTGCCCGTGCAAGAATGATTGTTTCATAATCGGGTATACGGTCAAGCTCCGAGCGGCTCATATACCGCCCGTCTTGAATCAGCTTTTCAATACGCTTAGCCGCCGCACTCCATGTTATTTCTACCTTGTCGTAAGGTTCAGATAAACTTCCCCGCGTCAGTGTGATTTTACCTTTAAATCCGTCATACCAACTGTCGTCCGCACCGCTTAGCGCATGGCTTGAACCACTATTGTGAAATTTTTCTTTGACGAAATCCGCAAGCTCCTTCGGTGTGTGGTCATGGAGGAAAAAGGATAATGTACTCATTTTTCCTTCGTTAGAAGACTTGCTGTGTGTAAGGAAATTATCTACCTCGTCTTCGGTGATAAACGGCATAAAGCCGAGCGGTTGATATTCAGCTACAGGAAAACCGTGATTTTGTAATCCCATTTTTTCGAGATTGTTTAACGCACGTTGAGGGTTGCGATAATGTCGCAGTGGCAAGTCGGATTCGTCTTTTAATGCGGCAACATCTTCTCGAAGACGGCTCAGAATTTCGATGTATTCGATTTTGTTCCCCAATAACGCTGCAATTTTATCAACCTTATCGGGAAAACCCTTGTTGCTTTCCCATTTCTGCGGGATTTGTTTGGATTGCGTAATTGTTTCATTGAATAACCGCATAATCTCATCGGGTGAAGCATTTCCGCTGTTTATGAGATTCTCTGCGGCAGTATCAAGCTCTTTCAGCCCGCTAATCAAATAATTGTTGAGCTTCCAACTGTCTTCTACTAATTCCTGTTGCTCCTTGCTCATCACCTTTTTAAGTTCATATTGAATATCGCTGATTCCCCTTGAAATATCCCTATATACCTCTACAACGTCGTCGGCACGTTCCTTGATTTCGTTGTGCAGGGCTTCATCAAGAACATCGTGGGAAACGTATTGCCCCGCATCATATAACGCTTTGACACGCTCAGCGGCTTGCTCCCATGTGATTAATGCAAAATCACGGGCAAATAACGCAGACTTCCCGCGACCTACAGTAATACCGTTTTCATTCCACCATACAGAAGTGGGTTGTGTGCCGAATTGAAAACCTTTGCCGCCCGATTTCACGCTATGCTGATACTGCCCCATGAGATATTCACGGCGTAAAAAATCTGTGTTTGCTTCGGTTGAAAGATTTTTTGCGAAATGTGCCGCGATTCGTAAGACGCTGTTTTTGTCGTTGCCGCCGTCGCGCAGAATAGAATCTAATTCGTCTATCGTAACAGACGAGGTTGATAACGCTGTGATGATTGAGGTATTCCCAATTTGGGAATAGGTTGGAGGTTCGGTAACGAGAGTTTCGGGCATAGAAGAACCGCCGTCCGATTCAGGTTGTTCCTGTTCGGGCGGCGGTTGGGGGGATTCTTCTAATCGCTGTAGACTAATTCGTGGAGTATCGTTTCCTCCGCTTGAGCTTTCAGTGCGTTCATCGTTGCTGTCCAGTCGAGCGGGTTGGTCTGTTTGTCGGGGAATGTGGTCTTCGCTGTCAGCGTCTTCATCATGTGTTCCATTCTCTCGGTCGCCGTTCTCTCGATTTCCCGAAGGTGCGGGAACAGTGTTTCCGACAACAGCATTGTATTGTACGTGATTGTCCGGTGTTCCTTCAGAAAACGCTTCCTCATTCTTCCGTATTTCCCCAGTGGCTCTGTCAACTCCTTCGGAGGTTCTGTCAGCCGGATTTTCGGCAGAAGATAATCCCCGGTCTGTGTGTACTTGATTGTTTTGTAATCTTGTGTTCTCATTTGTGGCGCTCCTTTCGGCGGGTTTAGTCCGCTCAAATTTCTTTTGCTTTTTAATAGTTCGCTCTATATCCCGTAAAACCTGTTCAGAAAGCTCGCTTGTTGCAGTACCGAGCGCGTAAACGATGTTGGGTGTGTTAAATTCATACAACTTATCAAAACTGTCATCATCGAAGTATTCCGCAGTATTGAGTCCGCAACGCGACATTAACGTGTACGTGACACTGTTTGTCAGCATATCCTCGAAAACAGAACTGAGGTATAAATCGTCAGAATCGCTCAAAAGACTGTCATCGGCACTGAACCGAATTTCACGGGCATTATCTTCATAATACTCTATCGCAAGCTGTCTTGCAATGTTGCGGAGTGAATCGGCAAGTGAACCGCCCACATTTTCATATGTTTTATCAAGATAATCCAACACAGGTGTCTGGTGTTCCTGTTCCATCAGCCAAAGCTGAACACGCGGCACGTCAGGTCGGGACGGAACAGTGTCATTCACATCAAAAACATATTTAAGCTGCGGATAACTGCCGGTATCATCAATGAGCGCGATTCCCTTTGTGCCTTTTTCTACCCATCGTTTGAATTTATCATTCCAAAATTCAATAGAAGCACAGGCAATTGCATCGGGGCGTTGGGCATAAATCATCAGTTGGTCGGGGAAAGAATATTTGTACATTCTCGCGGCGGCATCGAGGAACTTCATCCAGTCGCCGCGATTCCGTACTATATCATTCGCCGCCTTGTCTGCAATGCCCGAATAATATTGCAGTTTTTCATTCATACGGTATTATTCCTCCATATCGTCATTGGAATCAGCGGGTGAAAATTCGTGTGCAGAAAATTCCTCATCGCTCATAGATTCTAACTTTTGCAATACACTTTTCGCGACCTCGCACATTTCCTCGGCGATTTCCTGCCGTTCCGCTGTAGTGTCTTTTTGAACTTCTTCAAAATAGGCTATATCGGCTCGAATAGATTCTATTAACGTATCGCGGGTTGTCGTGTCGTAAACGCCGATAACGGCTTCTTCCACCGCTGTGAATTTCATTCCTTGTACTATCGTTCTCATTTAACTCCTCCGATTATTTTTATTTCAGTTATAACATTTATAACATGGATTATGTTGAAAAACAAGTTTGTCGATTATATTTATAACTCGGTTGTGTCTTTTTTCTTATCGGTATTCAAATTCTGTTTCTTAGATTTTTGCAAAGCCACTTTCTGCTTGCCTTCCTCGACACGTGCTAATAAAGATGGTTTTTTCACAGTGCGAATCAATTCGCTTTCTTTCACGCTGTATTCTCCCCATTCTTTTGATTTCGGTGCAGAATATATATCTTTGCCGTTCTCGTTTTGTTCGTAGTATTCAACATCACTTGTTAAACGTAATTCTTGTTTATCGCAATCAAGCCATATTGTAAAACACACACATTTATAATTAATGTCCATGAACGCATCGTTTTTGTCATAATTGGCAATACCATATAGGTCTTTACCATATTTTTTGAATAATTTATCAAACGCTTTTGTTAGACTTTTCGTGCTTTTAACAGCTTTATCAATGTCAGAGCATATTTCTTTTCTAATGCCTTCTAAAATGTTTTTGTGATGATTTTCTTCCATCACATTATCATCTAACGGGGGATAAACTTTTTCAAGTCTATTGCGTTCGTAAGCATAACAGTATAGATTGTAGTCGCCTTTTAACGGAAAACAGCGGAGGTAGTATACATAGTTCTCTGTTTTAATTTTGAATCCGTAATTTTCCTCTTGTCCGTCAATGATTTTGGCTTTTGGATTGTTAAAACAGTAATCAGACATGGATGTGCGGTCTTTCAAAAGGTCGGCGGCACACAATCTGTTTATAAGGTCTTGAAATTCGTCTTGAAAAACCTGTGTTTTGAGTTCGGAGCAATGTTCCTCCCACGTAGACCAAAACTCATTGCCGCTATTACCGAAATCAGCGCGAAGATGCCCGATACAACCAATTTCAAGGTCACGCTCGGTATTTTGTGTTGAGTAAAATAACGGCGATTCCTCGCACGGAACAATATCAATTTTATACTTATCCACCGCCTAACCCCTCCCGATTCTTTATTTTATTTGTGTCGGGCAATCTCTGCTGTGCCGATTTTATTTTCCCTAATTCAACCTGTGCCAATAAAGACGGCTTGCTTTTTGACAATTCACTGCGATTATTGCGTTCAGCATTAATCGCTACAGCAAAATCTGATAAAGAAATAGGTCTGCCCGCTCTCACATCTTCCTCAAATTGAGCCACCGTCTTGCCTGTATATTCCTGCGGGGTATTCCCAACTTGGGACGAGGTTTCAACTTTTTCGGTTTTCTCGGATTTGATTTTCTCGGTCATTTCCTCAACAATCGGCTTTGTGAAAAACGCTTCCTGTTTCTCATCGCCTAAGAACCCCGCTAAACTCTCAAATCCGTGTAGGTCAACATAATGTGAGGAAACATTATTGCCATACTTCAACACAACAATATCACTCATCGACAGTGAATGTCCCATGAAATCGGCAGGGTGATTAACATTAAAATCCTCATATATCCTGTCAAGTACAGGGGAAATATCTCTTTGAGAATCAATTTGCTCCGGGAAAGTCGTGGTATATACGAGTTCGTAATTCCCGCGAACCACGCTTAATCCGCGTTCCTCCAGTTCTTTCATAGATGCAAAGCGGAGGTTTTCACTATCTTTTATACCGTCGATGATTTGATAAATCCCGAAACGGTTGCCCTCACTGTTCAGTAATTCTGATTCGCGGCTTGCTTCGGCATTTGCGGCAATCGCCAACTGCCCGGCGCGAATGGGTGAGCGTTCCCAATCCTCGTGTGTAATTCCGCACAATCCGTCATTTCCGAATGTGATAATCTCATCACGGTCAAGAGCCATGAGTTCGGTATTATCACTACAAAGCAAATATATCGTATGGTCTGTATCAAATAATTCAACCGCTCTGCCAAAAGTCAGCGGATACATACCCTCCTGAGTGTAGCCGTATTCGTTCATTTGAGCGGCGGTCAATGTCGGGTCGGGAAGCGACATATCAAGTACAGTGGTTTTAGACTTTTCAAGTTCGGGCATAACAGGATTGCCGTCTGCGTCAAACGTGACCCTGATTTCCTCTTTGCCCACAACCCGATTTCCCTTAACAGGCATATATCCCTGCTCCGAGATGTTATTAAACCACATGACCGAAAAATCATTAAGCTCTCTTTGCAAACCTCGTTTTTCTACCTGTCTGCCGTTTCCGTCAACACTGATTCCGTTACCGTTATCCTCGGTAACGGTCTGATAAATCGGCGGTACGCTTTGTTGAAATTCAATAGCAGACATGGTTTTCGTGTTCTCGTCAACGCGGAACACAATCATCGGGTCGTAGCATAAATCGCCGTTCATAGTGAAGGTGTGCATGATTGATATTTGGTCGTCACCAACCCATTCTATCGACAACGGCATCATACCGCCGCCTGCACCTAACTGAATATAGCTGTATTCGCGGTCAAATACCTGCGGAAACAAATCTGCGAACTGCTTGTAGAGTTTTCCGGCATAAGGGATTTGCGGCTTTTCGGGTTCTTTCTGAGTAGGCGGTGGAAGCGGGGGAATACCGCCTATGTGAATGTTAGGCGATTGCTCTATAATATTGCGGGATTCTTCCTGTTTAGTCTTTTCGGTGTTGATTGCATTTTTAAGCAGTCGCACCGATTGCGCGAAGGTAGAGGATATTTTCATACCTTTA
>Ga0082212_10005104_pt1 | contig 18016 bp, 15 predicted proteins | sample TergutNt197P3_FD_71548 | JGI IMG/M metagenome (GOLD analysis project Ga0082212, IMG submission 71548) | Neocapritermes taracua P3 segment gut microbial communities from Petit-Saut dam, French Guiana - Nt197 P3 | ecosystem: Host-associated > Arthropoda: Insects > Digestive system > Gut ...
TGTTGCGCTCAAAGATTTGCCACCGTTCCTACTTGGGGCGCTTCGATTTTCGATGGCAGGATTGATCCTGTTGATAATATGTTTATTACGAGGTGAAAAGGTTTTCAAAAAGGAACTGATAAAAAAATCGATCATAAGCGGCATCGTCCTACTTTTTATTGATATGGCTGTCGTCATGCTTGCACAGCAATATGTAAGTAGCAGTTTAGTTGCTATTATCTCTGCATCGGTAGCCATCTGGATCATGGCGCTGGATGTTCCAATGTGGAAGGTTAATTTTCGGAATCCGTCCATCATCACCGGGGTTATCATCGGTTTTCTGGGTGTGATGGCGCTTTATATAGAACAGATGCAGTTCGATTCGACCTCCGAAAATAGCGAATACGGGGTTATCATCCTGATGTTCGGCTGTCTCTCATGGTCGTTAGGCACCTTATATGCCAAATATCGCTCATCGAAGGAAGAAGCAGTCAATGCCTTTGCAGGATCGGCCTGGCAGATGTTAATAGCAAGCGCTATGTTCTGGCTTTGCACGCTTCTGCGAGGCGATTTATCTAAAACAGATTTTACGACAGTCGCTATAACAACATGGATGTCGCTTGCCTATTTAGTTATTTTTGGCTCTCTACTGGCATATTCGGCGTATCTATGGTTATTAAAAGTACGTCCTGCAACGGAAGTAGCCACCCACGCTTACGTCAATCCGTTTATTGCCGTTTTTTTTGGTATGTTTTTCGGTCATGAAGCGGTTTCATGGATACAAGTAGCAGGATTAATGGTTATCCTCCTAAGCGTCACACTTGTAAGCCGAAAAGGGGGGAAAAAAACGCAAGAAAAATTTTGAAAAATTGAATTTATTTTGTTCCTTTGCAGTCTGATAATAGAAAAAAGAAGTAGAGACAAGAATTTTAAAAACGAAAAATGATATGAAAAATCTAAGCGTTATATTTATTAAAAGCATGTTAGCGTTGTGTGTTTGTATTCTTTTCGCATGTGGGAAAGATAGAATTTTAGATTTACCCAGCATTGATATTGATAAGGTATCAAAGTGTGAAAGGGATTCTATTATGATGCTGATGTCGTATGGTAAAGAGGGAGTAGCTTCGTACCAGCTATTTGTAAATGGAGTAGCAAAAAGCATTGAATACGTTAGATATAAACCAGGCGTTATAATTTGCTCCATTAATGGGATTAATTATAATATTGAATTGTTCAATTCAAAAGGGTCGTCGCGTGTAGAAAGAATTGAAGCAAGAGATGGTAAAAGTAAATTATACGATGTACGGTATTGGTTTGATGATGAGAACCGGTTGTCCATGGCGCTTGTTGGAGGAGCGAATGGATATGATAAACCGGTTGTTACCACTTATAAGTACGAAGGGAACACTATCACGATCTGGGATGGTCAAAAACATCATAAATTAGAACTCTCCTCCAATGATAATTTAGGGTATGTTTGCAATGTGCTTGATTTTGCTGGCGAATATATAACTTCCAATTACGTGATTCACCCCGACTTGTATTTTTTAAATATTTATGGCATGCCTATTGGAAAACTTCCTGTACTCCCTGATGGACAGGAAGTCGCCTACACCAATGATCACCAGAAAATAATACGTATAGGTAAATATTCGTATGAATATTAACTTAAAGAGGGGCGATCGCTAAAACAATCGCCCCTCTTTAATGCTGCATTGGAAGAGTTATCTTCTACGATTTCCGTAACGACTCATAAATTTATCGACTCGACCTGCTGTATCCACCAATTTAGCTTTACCGGTATAGAACGGATGCGAGGTGTTTGAAATCTCAAGTTTGACCAGCGGATAAGTAACGCCATCGATTATAATGGTCTCTTTCGTATTAATCGTCGAACGTGTAATGAAAACATCCTCGTTAGACATGTCTTTGAAGACTACCTGCCGGTAGTTTTTCGGGTGAAGTTCCTTTTTCATTGTTTTATTTATTTTTTTATTATTATCGTTATTTCGGGGCGCAAAGGTAATGATAAAAGTTAGAAAAACAAAAAAAAATCCTAATTTTTGCCCTCTCTCAAAAAATTTTCAATTTTTAATTTTCAATTTTCAATTTATTTGCGCTATCTTTGCCACATGAAAACCATTATAAAATAGTAGAAATATGATTAATTACAAAGATTTAGGATTGGTGAACACGCGTGAGATGTTTGCCAAAGCGGTGGACGGAGGCTATGCTATTCCGGCTTTTAACTTCAACAACATGGAGCAGTTGCAGGCTATTATTCAGGCTGCTGCGGAAACAAAATCGCCTGTCATCCTTCAGGTTTCGAGCGGCGCGCGGAAGTATGCCAACCAGACGTTGCTACGCTTCATGGCGGAAGGCGCGGTCGAATATGCGAAAGAATTAGGGTGCGAGAAGCCGCAGATTGTGCTTCACTTGGACCATGGAGATACGTTTGAGTTGTGCAAGAGCTGTATTGATATGGGATTTTCGTCGGTGATGATCGACGGCTCGCATCATTCTTATGATGAAAATGTGGCATTGACGAAGCGAGTAGTCGAATATGCACATCAATATGACGTGACAGTTGAAGGCGAATTAGGCGTGCTTGCGGGTATTGAAGATGATGTAGTAGCTGAACATCACACCTATACGAGGCCGGAAGAGGTGGTTGATTTTGTCAGTAAGACAGGATGCGATTCGTTGGCTATCTCTATCGGCACGTCGCACGGCGCCAACAAATTCAAACCGGCTCAATGCACCCGCGATGAGAGCGGTCGTTTAGTTCCGCCGCCACTGGCCTTCGAGATACTGGAAGCGTGCGAAAAAGAACTGCCCGGCTTCCCCATCGTGCTTCATGGCGCTTCATCGGTTCCGCCGGAAGAAGTTGAAACAATAAACAATAATGGCGGCGCGCTCAAAGATGCTATCGGTATTCCTGAAGAACAACTGCGTAGAGCAGCCAAATCGTCTGTGTGCAAGATAAATATCGATTCCGACAGCCGTCTGGCTATGACGGCAGCTATCCGTAAAACATTTGTTGACAGCCCGGCAGAGTTCGACCCGCGAAAATATCTGGGACCGGCGCGCGAAAATGCCAAGAAATTGTATGTCCATAAAATTAAGGAAGTTTTAGGCTCGGATAATAAACTTTAATCAGTCACAAATTAAGGGGAAAATGAAACAGTTTTTTAAAATGATGTTTGCTTCCGCTTTGGGAGTAACCATCGCCGGCGGAATATTGATGTTAATAGGATTCATCATGATGTTTGGCATCATATCGTCCGTCACATCACCAAAGGAAAACGCGCCTAAGAGCGATGAAAAAGTGCTTGTACTGTCCCTGAAAGGAAGATTATCGGAGATGACAGTCGAAAGCCCGTTTGGGAGTTTGCTGAATCAGGGAAAAAGCTACTCTATCAAAGATGTGGTCTCAGCGATTGAGATTGCTAAGGACAGTAAGCAGATTGAAGGTATTTATTTAGATGTAGCATACCTCTCTACAGGAACAGCAACGGTCGATTATATACGCAGGGCTTTAATTGATTTTAAACAGTCCGGCAAGTTTGTGGTTGCTTACGCTGATGTTTTTACCCAAAATGGTTATTATCTGGCGTCTGTGGCGGATAAAGTGTTTTTAAACCCTTTAGGTTCTCTGGACATTTCGGGATTTACTTCATACGTAACGTTTTATAAAGGTATCTTGAAAAAAGTAGGCGTGGAGATGCTTATTTTTAAAGTTGGTACGTTCAAAGGGGCTGTCGAGCCGTTTTTGTTGGACAAACTGAGCGATGCCAACCGCGAACAGATCACCGCTTACCAACAAGGTATCTGGAAAAATGTAGTTAATAACATAGCCGCTTCACGTAATATTTCGAGTGATAAGATTAACAGTTTTGCCGATAATGGTTTGATGTTTGCTCCGGCGACCAAAGCGATAGAGTACGGATTAGTGGATGAGCTACAATATCGTGAAGAGGCTGTGAAATATGTGAAAGGACTTGTCGGCGCTGATTTATTTAAACCATTAAAGACAGTGGATGTCGCCAAAATTAAAGGATTGAAAAAGATAAAACCAGTCATAAAAGGCGACCATATTGCCGTTATTTATGCCGAAGGGGAAATCACCAGTTCAGAGCTGACATCGCCATACGGAGGCGGAAATAACATTACCGAAAAACTTGTCGATGAGCTGATAAAAGTAAAACGTGACGATAAAATCAAGGCAGTTGTTTTGCGGGTCAATTCGCCGGGCGGGAGCGGCTATGTGTCGGAACAAATATGGAAACAGGTGAACGACTTGAAAAATGAAAAGAAAATTGTCGTTTCTATGGGTAATGTGGCTGCTTCGGGAGGCTATTATATAGCCTGCGCCGCCGATAAGATCATTGCCGAGGCCAATACGCTAACAGGTTCAATCGGCGTCTTCGGCATGTTCCCAAACGCTTCTGGCCTGTATAATATGCTGGATTTGACAACCGATGTTGTCAAAACTAACAAATTTGCTGATTTTGGCGATCCGTCGCGCCAAATGCGCGAGGATGAAAAAGCGCTGATTCAAAATTATATCGAAAACTTCTATGATATTTTCTTAACACGATGTGCCGTAGGACGCGGTAAGACGAAAGAAGAGATCGACATCATAGCACAGGGGCGCGTCTGGACAGGCGAAAAAGCGCTGGAATTAGGATTAGTAGATGAGTTAGGCGACCTCGACCGCGCCATAAAAGTAGCGGCAGAACTGGCAGGATTGACCAATTATCAGATAAAAACAGTATCGAGTTCCACCGATCCGCTGACGGAATTTTTGAAAAAGCACATTGGCGATGCAAAGACTTCAGTCGTCCGCGATGCATTGGGTGATGATTACGACATATTAAACAAGATACGGACAATCAAGCAAGCGATTGGTATTCAGGCGCGTTTGCCTTTTGATATTGAAATTCTATAAATAATGTTTTGGAGGTTCTGTAATTAGCTGATGAACAGAAAAAATGCTTTTGTACGTTTTTCGCTTACGCCGGTGGCGTTACTTTACAATTTGGTAGTATGGTTTCGTAATAAACTGTTTGATTTACGCTTACTTCCTTCCAGCAAGTATCAGGTTCCTGTAATTTGTGTTGGAAATATAACTGTGGGAGGAACCGGTAAAACTCCTTTTACAGAATATCTGATTGCATTACTAAAAAAACAGTATCGGGTCGCAACGTTAAGTCGCGGCTATAAGCGTGATACAAAAGGTTTTGTATTAGTTAGCTTAGATAGTACGGCATCAGAAGCTGGTGATGAAGCGTGTCAGATCAAGCGGAAATATCCCGACATCTTAGTAGCTGTCGATGGCAACAGACGTCGCGGCATTAGCCGATTATTGTCTTTACCGTATGAAACTCGACCAAACGTAATCCTCCTTGACGATGCCATGCAACATCGTTATGTGACGCCTTCATTGACTATTATGATGACCGAATATTTTAACATGTATTACGAAGACAGCATGTTGCCCGCCGGCAATCTGCGTGAACCAATACAGGGCGCCTACCGGGCCGACATCATTGTTGTAACTAAGTGTACGGACGTCATCAAGCCAATTGACTTACGCATTATTGAGAAAAATATGATGTTGATGGCAAATCAGCATCTCTATTTTACAAAAATAAAATATTATCCGCTCGAACCGCTTTTTCCATCATTAGCATTGTTTCCCTGTTCACTAAACGAAATAGATGAAGACGAAGCATTATTACTCATCACAGGCATTGCTGATCCGCAGCCATTGATTGAGACGGTTCAAATATACAACTCCCATCTCTGTACTTGTATATATCCTGATCATCACCAATTTACGTCTGCGGACATCCTATCTATAAAGGTAAAATTTCAAAAAATCACTTTAAAAAGGAAACGCATTCTTACAACTGAAAAAGATGCCATGCGATTGAAAACGCTTGATTTTCTTCCCGAAGAGTGGAAACCATTAATATATTATCTTCCTGTTTCTATTGAGTTTTTATTTGACCAAGGCGAAAGTTTCGATTTGAGAATACTTACACACATTGTTTCCACCATCAACATCTACAGGAAAAATGCCAGGAACTGAAATCTCAACAATAGGCGAGTTCGGCCTGATCCGACGCCTTACAAAAAAGATTAAAATAAAGAACGATAGCGTTATATTCGGAGTTGGAGATGATGCCGCCGTATTGGACTATAAGGACAAAAAAGTATTAATAACCACCGATTTACTGCTTGAAGGCGTTCATTTTGATCTCACGTATGTCCCTCTCCGGCATCTGGGTTACAAGTCAGCTATCGTTAATTTTTCGGACATCTATGCCATGAACGGACAACCGAAACAGATCACTATCTCGTTGGGCATTTCAAAACGTTTTTGTGTTGAAGATATGGAAGATTTTTATGCCGGTCTGCAATTAGCGTGCGACATTTATGGAGTGGATATTGTCGGAGGCGACACTTCCCTGTCGATGACTGGATTAACGATATGTATTACTTGTATTGGCGAAGGAGAAGAAGGGAAAATCGTTTACCGAAACGGCGCAAAAGAAAATGACCTTATCTGCGTTTCCGGCGACCTTGGCGCAGCCTATATGGGATTGCAACTGCTTGAACGTGAAAAGAACGTGTTTAAAGGCGAACAAGATTTTCAACCCGACTTTGGTGGTAAAGAGTACCTCTTAGAACGGCAGTTGAAACCGGAAGCACGAAAAGACATCATCGAAGCGCTTCGTAATATCGGCGTTGTTCCGACCGCCATGATAGATATTTCAGATGGTTTATCTTCCGAATTAATACATATCGCAAAAGAAAGCAACGTCGGATGCCGTATCTTTGAAGACCGCATACCGATTGATTATCAGACAGCCGTGATGGCCGAAGCATTTGACATGAACCTTGTCATAGCTGCTCTCAATGGTGGAGAAGATTACGAACTGCTTTTCACAGTCCCGCTGGGTTTACATGACATCGTCGCGTCAATAAAAGGTATCTGTATCATCGGTCATATCACCCAATCCATTTACGGAAATGTACTCGTAGGCCGTGACGGCGGAGAAATCACCCTAAAAGCCCAAGGCTGGCAGTCGATATAATTTTCTATTTTCGTAGTTTCAAAAGAAAAAACAGTGAGAATTAGTCTAATCTGTGTTTTCTGAGCGCAAAAAATAATCTAAAGTGCATTTTTTTTAAAAACATTTGCATTATCAGAAATAATACCTATCTTTGCACCCGCAAACCTAAAAGGTACCTTAGCTCAGTTGGTAGAGCAACGGACTGAAAATCCGTGTGTCCCTAGTTCGATTCTTGGAGGTACCACATTAATATTGTATCTTATTTATTCAAGCCTTTTTCATCTAAAGTATTGGTAACTAACAAAGGCGTAATTATCGGCGCAATAATTCCCCAAAGCGTGGATATTTGATTATTCATAAATTGCTTTTTGCTTGTTGTCATTGACTTATCATTGATGAATGTCAGCTAATTTTCTGATAGGCAATACGTTCAGTACCGTTGGCCACATAGATTATCCCACACCGGTGATAGCCGTTACGCATTAACACATTTTGCATCACAACATTATCGCGGTGGGTATCGACACGAACATTACCGCACTGCTCGAAACACCATTGCATAGCGACATCGCCTATCCCTTTCTGTTTGCCGTTAGAGGCAATGCGATGAACCACGCCGTATGGCTTGTCATTCAACCATTCACCGTCGTAAATCCTGGCATACGTCTTATCTGCTTCTGCCTTAAAATAAAAAACACCGACAATCGTTTCGTCATCAGACACGCAGACAAATAAACATTCGTCCCTGATATTATCTAAGATAAATTCCTTTGACGGGTAACCATCCACCCATTGCTTGTCATTACCGGTTTTACGCATGAAGGCCTTTGCATCATCAAACACGTGCATAATGATGTCAATCTCTTCTGTTTTAGCTTTTCTAATTTTCATATTTGAGCCATATTTTTCCCTCAAAAATACATTTTTTTTAAAAATTTTAAACAAAATGCTATTTTTTTTTTCGGATATCAATTTGTTTTTTTACATTTGTGCTTTATTAACTATTAATTTTTATCACATGAAAAGAAAAATTTTATCATTGACTCTTTTAGCAATTATCACATCCTTCTGTGTATCAGCGCAACACAACAAACTTACCAGTAAAGAGGTAAAGGATGGATGGAAACTACTGTTCGACGGCAAAAGCTTTGAAGGCTGGCGCAAATGTAATGCAACCGAAATGGCGGCCAACTGGGAGATTGAAGACCAATCCATGAAAGTAAAACAGGGACGAAGAGCCGGCTCAGGCTCAGGCGGCGACATCTTGTATGCTACTGAAAAATACGCAAATTTTGAGTTATCTATTGATTGGAAAATTGCAAAAGAAGGGAATTCAGGCATCTTTTACTATATCAGAGAAGTACCCGGTCAACCTATTTATATTGCAGCGCCCGAAATTCAAGTGCTGGATAACTGGAATGCAAGCGACAATAAATTAGCTAACCACTTGGCCGGTTCGTTGTATGACTTGCTTCCGGCGCTACCCCAAAATGCCAAACCGGCAGGCGAATGGAACACCATTGTAATTCGTGTTAAAGACGGAAAAGCGACACATACACAAAACGGTGTGAAAGTGTGTGAATATACCCTTTGGACGCCCGAATGGTATGATATGGTATCTAAAAGTAAATTTAAAGACTGGGATGGCTTCAAAAACGGGCCTGACAAAGAAGGTTATATCGGCCTTCAGGACCACGGTTACGACTGCTGGTTTAGAAACATCAAAATCAGAAAACTGTAACTCCAACTTTATTTCAAATCAAAAATGTAACTTCCGGCCTGCAAATGATAACCGTTTCCGGTATTCTTTTGCAGGCTGAGGTTTGTTTTACCGTCAGCTAAGGTAATCTTTTTCACCTGTACCTGTTCCGGCAGATATAAGTCGGCGGAGGAGTTAGCAGGGATGGTTACCGCATAGATGATGTCTTTTTTCTTCCGTTCCCATTTCGACACGATTTCACCATACGGCGATTGATGCTTCACAGTTGTATACGTCAGTCCGGTAACAAAATTCGGTTGTAGAATGACATTCTTAAAGCCGGGTTGTTCCGGGTCTGGCTTTATGCCTCCTAATGCCTTGAAGAACCAGGCATTCACCTCGCCAAACATGATATGATTGAGCGACAAGTCGTTTTTTGCGTCGATTGGCCAGTTTTCGTAGAAGGTGGTAGCGCCGTTGACAATCCACCAACCCCATGAAGGGAAATCCTTTTGCGCAGCTACCGTGTAAGCCAAGTCGGAATATCCGTTTTCGCTCAAGGCGTTGAGGATCGCTTTGGTACCTAATAGCCCTACATCCAAGTGTTTATTATCGGATTCTACTCGACGGGCAAGGTTTGCAGACACTTTCATACGCAGATCATCGGGAACGACGCCCCATTGCAATGGAACGCTCATTTCGGTCTGCACGCCTTCCCCATAAATAGCTGTTGCGCGATTCAGGTATTTGTTGTTGATAGCGTTCCTTATTGTTTGTGCCAAAGCAGCGTATTTTTCAGCGTCTGCCTTTTTCCCAAACAACACTGCGGTTTTAGCCAAAATTGTGGCATCGACAAAATAATACACCGAGGAGGTAAACTCTATCGGCGTTTTTGATTTTACCGGTATCCAGTCGCCTAATCCCCAGGTAGTAAGCCCTTCGATTGCTGTCCCGGTGATACAATCTACATACCGGCGGATATTATCATAACAATCGGCTAGCAGACGGCTATCGCCATAAAAAAGATAAATATACCAGGGGATGATAGCGATAGTACTTGTCCAGTCAGGCCCGTTACCCCACTCATAACCCCATCCACTACTTGGAATAATTGATGGCAGGACGCCATTAGGTTGTTGTTCGTCGCGGTGGTCGGCCATCCATTTTTCATACACAGTGATACCGTCGAAGTTGTACAAAGCCGTTTCAATAGCTATTTGCGCATCGCCCGTCCATCCGTTCTTCTCGCGTTGGGGACAGTCGGTGGGATAACCAAACAGGTTAGACAGGTAGGATGTGTTGGAAGCCTGCCACATTTTGTTGATGATAGGGTTTGATGTCTCAACATGACCGATGGGTGGCACATCACTGTGCATAAACCAACCGGTAAGATTGGCGGTTGTGAGCTGTAAGGGTTTGCTGCTTGTTACCTGCACATATTGAAATCCTTTATAGTTGAATCGCGGCATAAAAGTTTCAACTCCGTTCCCGCCAAGAATGAAGATGTCCGTTTGAAAAGGATCGCTATTGTCGGTTGGGCGGTAGTGCGCTTCAATGTTCGACATGTCAGGCCATCCGTTTTTGTCCAAAATTTCCGCATGTTTAAGGCGAATGACGGTACCGGCATCGCCTTGTATGTTGAACTCGCTTACCCCTGCAATGTTTCTTCCTAGGTCGAAAATCCAGGTGGTATCATTCATTTGCATCACGCTTTGAGCCGGGATACATTCCACATTACGGATTGGATGCAGTTGTTGTGAAACAATTCTTTCTGAGGGCGCGGCACGCAGGATGATCGGATTGCGGCGCGTATTCCAGTTAGATTCGTCGAAACCCGCCTTGTTCCACCCCGGTTGTTCGAGGCGTGCATCGTAATGTTCGGCGGTATAGATGCTGTTGAAGATGACCGGGCTTAAGTGGGTGCGCCAACTTCTATCGGTAGCGACAATCTCCTTTGATCCATCCTGATAGGTGATATGCAGGTCCATACAAAAGGCGGGTCGGTCGCGCCAGGGTGCGCGGTCGAAGAACCAAACTGCCGTTGATTGGTGGTTATACCAGCCGTTACCGAGCAGTACGCCGATAGCGTTCAGGCCGCTTTGTAATTGTTGGGTAACATCAAAAGTTACATACAGGGTACGGCGGTCAAAACGGGTGTACATAGGGTCGAGGCGGTGATCGCCTGTTTTTTCGCCGTTGATGTACAGTTCGTATAATCCAGCAACAGCGATGTAAGCGCGAGCCGAACGGATAGTCTTCCCGCCGGTATCAAATTGTTTGCGGAAGTAAGGCGCCGGCTTCACGTCTATACTTTTTCCGTTCAGTCCGTGTCCATCGCTTATCCAGACGCCCTTCCAATTGTCGATATTCATCATGCCTGTTTCAAACGAAGCGACAGTGGAAGACTGTTCGACATTATCCTTGTCCCACACCCGCACCTGCCAGAAATATTTAGTGAACGGCTGCAACTGCTGACCCTGATAAGAGACCAGCATCTTGTCAGACAACACTTTCTGCGTATCCCAACTAGTACCCTGACCGAGCGCTACTGCTAATGAATCTGTACCGACTATGATCCGGTACGCATTTTGTATGGCGCCAAAGCGGGCGTCATTCAGCAACCATGTTAGTCGTGGCGAATTTTCATCAATACCCAGCGGGTTTATCAGGTGTTCACACCTGAGTTTGTCCGGTTGTTGCGCATTCGTCAAAATGCAAAATATCAATACGTTAACGATCGTGATAATAGATTTCATTTTTGATTTTTTAAATAAAACATGACAAAAATAGCTATTTTTCTTCTTTCACCCAAATACGCCCCAAAATTCGTAGCTATTTTCAATCGCCGCATCACATCACACCGCAGCCGTAAAATATCCGTCGTAACCCCAAACAGCAGCCCCCTACCTCCCAGAGGGGGAGTGCAAATAGTTATTGTCATTTTATGGGTTGTTTGGATTATAAAAATGACTATATTTGCCACCAATTAAACAATAGTATTACATTTAAAAAATAACCCAGTATGAAACGAATGATTTTATTTTCAACACTTTTATCCTTTTTTGCTGTCTATCTAAACGCACAGGAAGTAATCGAATGGAGAAGCGACAGAACCGGCATTTACAACGAAACCGGATTATTGAAATCTTGGGGCGACAATGGCCCGAAACTTTTATGGAATTACGACGGAATTGGCGCAGGTTTTACATCGGTAGCTATATCAAAGGATAAACTTTATGTAACGGGATTGCACGACGACACAGGTTACCTTTATGTTTTTGATTTGTCAGGTAATCTCCTTAATAAAAAATCCTACGGCCCGGAATGGAATAAAAACCATAATGGCGCCCGCAGTACCGCAATTATCCAAGGTGGGAAAATTTATATCGTTTCCGGGGTTGGTAATATAACATGTATGGACGAGCAATCCCTGACCGTCGTCTGGCAAAAAGATTTCCTGACAGAATTTGAAGGTAGAAACATCATGTGGGGATTTACAGAATCGCCGCTCATTGTGGACGAGAAACTTTTTCTTACCCCCGGCGGCCAAACGCATAATATCGTTGCGCTTAATAAGGATAACGGCCAATTGATATGGAGTACGAAAGGCGAAGGTTCCACCTCAACCTATTGCTCGCCACTTTACCTGAAAGACCAGCAAGTACCGCAAATAGTTACGATGACAGCCACCCATATTCTGGGAATTAATATTAAAACAGGCGAAAAAATCTGGTCGTATCCGTATGAAAATTCTCGCAAAATTCATCCCAACACCCCTGTTTACTACAATAATATGTTGCTTTGCACCAGCGGATATGGGAAAGGTTCGGTGATGCTGCGACTAAGCAACGGCGGACGTAATGTAGAGAAGGTATGGGAATCGAAAGACCTTGAATCATGTCACGGAGGCGCTGTCAAGATTGGCAACTATGTTTATGGTTCAGGCGATGCAAACAGTAAAAGCTGGTTCTGCCTCGACTGGATGACCGGCGAAACCAAATATAAGGACAGCTCTCTCGGCGTAGGCGCAACCATTACTGCCGACGGTATGTTATACTGTTATTCGGAAAATAAAAAAGAAATAGCATTAGTTAAGCCCGACGCTGATAAGTTTGATATTATAAGCCGATTCCCTGTCAAACTCGGTGACGGAAGCGACTGGGCGCATCCGGTGATTTACAAAGGAGTGATGTATGTACGGCACGGTAATGCGCTGATGGCCTATCAGATTAAATGAAAAATTATTATGGATAAACAATCCATTTCAAATACCAACGGGGTCTGCTTAAATAATTACGAACCGTCATCCCGAACTTGATTCAGGAGCAAATTACGATAATAACTATGAATATTTGTGTTTTTGAAAACTCTATTGAACTTGGAAAAGCAGCTGCATTTTTTTGTACAGGAATCATCAATGAAGCGATTACCCGACAGGGAAAGGCGCGTATCGTCCTTTCAACCGGCATGTCGCAGTTCGATACGATAAAAGCATTTACAGAAGCGGATATTGATTGGAGCAAAGTTGAGATGTTCCATTTAGACGAATATATTGACCTCCCCGAAAGCCATCCGGCCAGTTTTCGTAAATATCTGAAGGAGCGATTTCTGCAATATGTCAATATCAAACAGGCTTTTTTAATCGACGGCGAAGACGATCCGCAAAAAGTCATTGCTTTATTATCCGACGAAATCCGTAAAGAACCGATTGATTTGGGTTTGATAGGTATCGGCGAAAATGCCCATATCGCGTTCAACGACCCACCCGCCGATTTTGAAACGAAAGATGCCTATATCTGCGTGACGCTGAACGATACTTGTAAGCGCCAACAAGTGGGTGAAGGCTGGTTTGCAACACTCGATGATGTACCTAAACAGGCTATTTCCATGTCGGTACATCAAATCATGCAATGTCGACAAATCGTCTCTTGCGTTCCATTTAAGGTCAAGGCAAAAGCCATCAAAGACACACTTGAAAATGAACTTACCAACATGGTTCCAGCAACGATGTTAAAACAGCATCCACACTGCGCCTTGTATATAGATAAAGAATCAGCCACACAGATTAATTTAAATATCATTAATAATCAACCATCATGAAAAAAAAATTTTCAGTTTTATTAGCAGTAATTTTTCTGCTTGCCGGATGTACTTCTCCAACGAAGCATCAACAGATTCAACAAAGCCCATCAGGTATCCCGATAATCTTCGACACGGATATCGGTAATGATGTCGATGATGCGCTTGCCATGGGGGTGATTCACGCCCTGCAAAACCGAGCCGAGTGTAATCTTCTCGCCGTGACAATTACTAAAGACAATCAATATGCCGCACCTGTTGTAAGTCTGATTAATACTTTCTATGGACGTCCGGATATTCCTGTCGGTATGGTACGCGAAGGCGTCACCCGCGATGATGGAAACTATCTCAAGCAAGTTGTCATGACAAAAAATGATAAGGGAGAAGATGCGTTTCCGCACGCAATAAAGCCCGGAATATCCGTTCCTGATGCTGTAGAAACGCTTCGTAAAACGCTTGCCGCAGCAGAGGATGGCTCGATCGTTGTCGTACAAGTAGGTTTTTCTACGAATTTTGCACGGCTGATGGATACCAAATCAGATGCAATATCGCCACTCTCCGGCATGGAATTAATCCGGAAAAAAGTACGCCTTCTCTCGATCATGGCAGGCGCTTTTCATCCGCGATACACGCATGTTGAATACAACATCCAATGCGACCTTCCTGCAGCAAAAAAACTGATTGCCGACTGGCCGACGCCGATCGTTTTCAGCGGTTTTGAAATCGGAGACTTTATTCAGTACCCGTCTATAAACATCAGTAATGATTATAATTACGTAAAACATCATCCGCTCAAGGAAGCGTACCATTACTATCGCGGTCTTAAAAACGCGCAGCCGACATTTGATTTGACAAGCGTTCTTTATGCTGTCAGACCCAATCATGGCTATTTTGACCTAAGCGAACCGGGAACCGTTGTTCTCGACGAAAAAGGACATACACGTTTCGAGCCGGGCGAAAACGGTAAACACCGATACCTAAAGGTTTCCGAAACGCAAATTGCGAAGGTACGCGAAGCGCTCTGCCTCTTATGCAGCGAACCGCCAAGCTCCCCCCGATAGAGGGATGTTAGATTAGGACAATGAGCTATACAATGAAAAAGATTTTTCTCCTCTTATACGTTTTTTTTGTTGCATCCCTTATAGGATGTAAAACAGATCGTATTCATTTAGCTCCTTCGGTTAATGACTTGGTTTTCACAGAGCTTGCTGCCATTTGGGACGAAGGCATGCCGCTTGGTAACGCCATCATCGGCGCGCTTGTGTGGCAAAAAGACAGTTCGTTGCGTTTGTCGCTCGACCATGTAGGGCTTTGGGACTTGCGCCCGATGGTCAACCGCGATTCGTTGCCGATCCGTAATTTCAAATGGGTACAGGAACAAGTAGCTAAAAAAGACTATCGATCGGTACAGCTGATGTATGATGTACCTTACGACACTTCGGCTTTCCCAACGAAGATTCCCGGCGGGGCGTTAGAATTTAACATAGCGGGATTGGGAAAAGTCGATACGGTACGTTTATACCTTAACAATGCGTTGTGTGAAGTAAAATGGGCGGATGGCGCACGGTTTCAAACATTCGTGCATGCGACCGAAAATAAGGGGTGGTTCCGGTTTGAAAATGTTTCTGCCGACTTCAAGCCGATACTGGCTTCTCCTGTCTATCAATCGTTCTCCAGTGGCGTCTCAAGTCCGGTTACCGGTCAGGATTTACGGCGACTGGGGTACCCGCAAGGCGATGTCGCCACAAAAGGTAATTCGATTGTCTATCATCAGCCGGGTAGCAACGGTTTTTATTATGAAATTGCCGTTAGTTACCATCACACGAGAAAACATTTGGAAGGTGTATGGACGATTGTACCGAAACCGGAGACCAAAAACCAAACCGACTCTATTGTTGAATTGACTAAAAAAGCGTTGCAGGAGGGTTTTGCCTTATCTTATCGCTCACACCTGATATGGTGGAAAGATTATTGGGCACGGGCGTCGGTTGATATTCCTGATGCAGTGTTGACAAAACAGTATTACAATGAAATGTACAAATTCGGTTCGGCAGCCCGCAGTTATTCGCCGCCTATATCGTTACAAGCCGTATGGACGGCTGATAACGGAAAACTACCACCCTGGAAAGGCGATTATCATCACGACCTGAACACGCAACTCAGTTATTGGCCCTGTTATGCAGGCAACCGGCTGGAAGAAGGTTTGGGGTACCTTAACTGGCTATGGGAAACAATGCCTGAAAATAAACGTTATACCGTCGATTATTTTGGCGTAAATGGCCTTGCTGTACCCGGCGTGGCAACGTTCAGTGGTGAACCTATGGCTGGATGGATTCAATATTCGTTAGGTACGACTGTTTCCGCTTGGCTGTCGCATCATTTCTATCTACACTGGCTATATTCGCAGGATAACGAGCTCCTGAAAACCCGCGCTTACCCTTATTTAAAGGAAGTAGCAGTTTTTTTGGATCATATTGCTCTACGCGACGAACAGCAAAAGCGTAAGTTGCCTATCAGCTCAAGCCCTGAAATATATGATAACAGCCTGAAAGCGTGGTTTCACACCACTACAAATTATGATCTGGGATTGATACGTTTTGTATATTCGGCAGCTATCGAACTAGCATCAGCGCTAGGACTAAAGGATGATGTAGCACGCTGGAAATCGATCTTAGACGAATGGCCTGAAGTTGATTTAGATGAACAGGGCGCGCTGACCTTTGCAAAAGGGTTTCCTTATAACGAATCGCACCGACATTTTTCTAACATCATGGCTTTCCATCCGCTGGGATTGATCGACTGGAGCAACGGCGACCGCGACCAAAACATCATTAAAGCAACTATCAAGAAATTAGATGAATACGGACCCGACTGGTGGTGCGGCTATTCCTACAGCTGGCTGGGTAATGTAAAAGCCCGTGCTATGGACGGCGAAGGGGCTGCCGAAGCATTACGTGTTTTTGCAGAACATTTTTGTCTGCGTAATACTTTCCATGCCAATGGCGACCAAACGAACCAGGGTTATTCCAAAATGACCTACCGCCCGTTCACGCTGGAAGGCAACATGGCTTTTGCGTCGGGTATCCACGAGATGCTGATGCAAAGCCATACCGGAACCATACAGTTATTCCCAGCCATTCCCGCTTCATGGAAAAATTGTTCTTTTGAAAAACTACGCGCCGTGGGGGCTTTCTTAATCGACAGTAAATTAATCGACAGGAAGGTGGAATTCGTTCATATCAAGAGTGAAAAGAGCGCCATATTCCGTATTAAAAATCCTTGGGGAAGTTCAGGCGTTCAACTGCTACGAGAAGGGAAACCGGCTCAAACTGTGCACGGTGATATCATCCATTTTGAAACGCAACCCGACGAGCAAATCAAATTGATACAAGCATCGCAGTCGCGCCAATCGACTACCGAATAACCAGCATTACTCATTATAACACTTATTTTTATGTATCATATTGTTATGAAAAAATTGATTTTCAACTTCTTATTTTTATTTTCAATCACCGTTGTGTCTGCACAGATACAATGGCGTAATGACCGTACAGGTATCTATTACGAAACAGGATTGCTAAAAGTATGGCCTGCCAGTGGCCCCTCGCTGATTTGGCAGTTGGATGGATTAGGAAAGGGTTACTCCTCTGTTTCCATCGAGAAAGACAGGATTTTTGTCACCGGCTATCATGACGGTAAAGGTTATCTGTATGTGTTGAGTATGGATGGTAAAATCCTGCAAAAAATCGAATATGGCCCTGAATGGGATTCCGACGGATATGTTGGCGCCCGAAGCACGGTGATGCACGACGATGGTAAAGTGTATATTGTCAGCGGATTAACCGAGTTGTCATGTTATGACAGTCAATCATGGAAGCTATTGTGGAAAAAGCATTACATCAATGAGTACGGAGCAAAAAATACCGCACATGGTTGGAATGGGCCTCCATTGATTGTCGGAGAGAAGCTAATCATTGCACCCGGAGGAGAAAAACATCATGTCGTTGCGCTGCATAAATCATCTGGCGAGTTGATTTGGAGTGCGGAAGGCGCATCGCCCACTGATATGTCCGGTTATGCTACTTCTATCTTTATCAGCGACTTGCAGATACCTCAAGTAGTAGCTATGATGTCCGACCATATCATTGGATTGGACATTGCTAACGGCAAACTG
>Ga0082212_10005105_pt1 | contig 18016 bp, 13 predicted proteins | sample TergutNt197P3_FD_71548 | JGI IMG/M metagenome (GOLD analysis project Ga0082212, IMG submission 71548) | Neocapritermes taracua P3 segment gut microbial communities from Petit-Saut dam, French Guiana - Nt197 P3 | ecosystem: Host-associated > Arthropoda: Insects > Digestive system > Gut ...
GTGTCGTATATCGGTTACGAATCGCAGGAAATAATTGTTGAAAACGCAGCGCCCGTTGTTGTAAAACTTGAAGAGAATGCTTTGTTATTAGGCGAAGTAGTGGTGACAGCCGACAACAGCGGACGTACCGACATTGGCGCACGTCTGATTGAAAAATCGGCCATGAATGTAGTCAATGTCGTGAGCGCCCGCGCGATTGATATTTCGCCGGACATGACGGTCGGCAATGTTATTTCGCGCGTATCGGGGGTGATCGTTGAGCGGAACAGTAGCGGCGAAGGACAGTATGCGCTGCTTCGGGGGATGGATAAACGGTATAATTATACGCTTGTCAACGGGGTAAAAATCCCAAGTCCCGATAACAAAAATCGCTTCGTGGCGTTGGATATTTTTCCTTCGGAACTGCTCGACCGGCTCGAAGTGACCAAAGCCTTGACGGCAGATATGGAAAGCGACGGCATTGGCGGCGCCGTCAATATGGTGATGAAAGATGCGCCTGTATCAATGCAGATTACCGCAAACCTTTCGACCGGCTACAATTCCATGTTCTTCAATCACGATTTCCAAAGTTTCAATCACAGGGCAATCGACAGGCGTTCGCCATTGGAAAAATACGGCATCGGGTACGAAAGCATTGTGAAGATGGGCGATTTCACTTCGTCCAATCTGCGTCTCAATGCAGGGCGGGCGCGACCAAACGTTACAGGCGGGTTTTCTTTCGGCAGAAGGTTCCTCGGTCAAAAAATAGGCGTCATGCTGGCAGGCAGTTATTCCGACGCCCGACGCGGAACGATAAGCGATATTTATACCGATATCATCGAGGTCGAAGACGGCGCTCAGGCCGTCAACCGTCGCTATTTTTCAACGCAGCAGTCGCGACTGGGAACGCACGCCAAATTGGATTTCAACGTCGCATCCGGTCATAAAATCGTGTGGTATAACGCTTATATGGATTTCGGAACGATGCAGGTTAGGGATTCTTATTCAACAAAAAATCATTCTGTCAGAATGAGGTATAACCACCAATCCATATATAATACAACAATCAAAGGTTTTCATGAGTTGCGAGCAGGGGCAAGTCATGCCTCGCCCCTGCATATTGACTGGTCGTTCAACTACGGAAGCGCTTTCAACGAGACGCCCGATAATGTTATATTTACCTCTCTCATTCAAAGCGTCGAAAGCATCGTACAGGATCCGGGCGCAACACGACGCTGGGAACACAATTCCGACAGGGACAAGGCGGCGTACATTAACATATCGCATACACGAAAAACCGCTCATTCGACGCTCGATCTGTCAGTCGGCGGAATGTTCAGGGATAAGAAAAGGGATGGCTATTTTGACATTTATACTTTCAAACCTTACGACCCCGAAAAGGAAAACAATCCGCGCGAATTAGTGAAAGGCGTAGACTGGAATAACTACGACGAGGTCAAAATGGAATTTAAGGGCGTAGACCCATTAGACCCGCTGAACAATAACGCTACCGAACGTATTTGGTCTGCATTTCTAAGTTCAAAATTGACCGTCGACCGTTTGCAGGTCATTGTCGGCGCGCGTTACGAACATACCGACCAGGGATACAGGCTAAAATATGAGTCGTACATCGCAAAAAACGAAAGCCGACAGGTATATGGCGACTTTCTGCCAAGCGTTCACCTGAAATATGGCATTCATGCAAACGCCAATTTGCGTCTGTCGTACTACAAGGCAATCAACCGTCCGAGTTTTTTCGAAATACTTCCTTACCGGATGGTTTTCGACGATTATACGGAACGTGGAAATCCCGACCTGAAACGCGGTATTGCACAAAACATTGATTTGCGGTATGAATTTTTCCCCCGCTCATCGGAACAATTCATGGCCGGCATGTTTTACAAGCGCCTCAAAGACCCGATAGAGTACGGATTTGTCCAGCTTGGAAGCGCCACCTATTACTCGCCGGTTAACAACGGAACGGCATTCAACTATGGTCTGGAAGTCGATTTCATCAAATATTTCAACCGGCTGGGTTTGAAAGCCAACTACACGTTCACGCAGTCGCAAATAACCACTGCCAAGAAACTGTATGTCGCAGAATCCGACGATCCCGACAGAACAAGTACCGTACCTACTGTTACCCAGACCCGTCCGCTATACGGACAGGCGGCGCATGTCGTCAATCTGTCGTTATTGCTTCACGCGCCACAAAGCGGCTGGGATGCACAACTGTCGGTTTCGTACACAAGCAACCGGTTGGTGGTCGTGTCGCAATTTTTCAACGACGACACGTATCAGTCAGGGTATATCCCGATGGATGCTTCGATAGAGAAAAAATTCAGGAACGGACTGACGATTTTCGGCAAAGCCTCTAATTTATTGAACTCACAAATGGTTCAATATATAAAAATCAACAGGATGAACGAGAAACGCGACCCGCGCCTCGCAATGCACAATGACGGCGTATTAGACAGAAAAGAACAATATTGGCAAAATTTCACTTTGGGCGTGAAGTACAGGTTTTAAGCGTAATTTATCAGGCTGAAAGCTCACATTTGGTTTTCAGCCCGATCTCAATTTACAGTCTAAGAATTGCAGCCGGAGAAATATCTAATTTTTGACACAGTAAGCGGGCAATTTTCAAAGTCGGATATGAACGTCCTGAAATATAATCGTTTATTCGTGACGGACTAATGCCTATCTCGTTTGCAAGCTGTTTTTGGGTCATTTTCTTTTCTTCCAGCGATAATTCAATCAATTCCGAAACAGTGGGTTTTTCAATAGGGAAATGCTCTTTTTCGTAAGCTATCACCGTATCTGCCATAACGGAAAGTTCCACAGCATTTTTGTCGTTTACCGGCACATTGTCGTCAACCATTGGCAAAAGCGCTTCTACCCTTTCCAATGCATATTCATACTGATATTTTGTAACTTTATTCATATTGTACTTTTTTATATTGTTGAACTGTCTATTTTTTCATATTCTTTGTGGGTACCTACAAAACGAATGAAAGCGTACCCGATTGTAAATTTTATTACTACTACCAAACGATAATTATTTCTCCTGATATTGAAAACATAATGTTGGTTTCCAACATAATCAACAGATGGAAAATCAGATTTTATTTCCGATAAATTTTTCCATTCCGCTTTTGATACAATATCATACCAGCGTTCCAGTGCAACGCGGGAATCTTCACGTCCTTTCGCTTCATAAAACTCTTTCAACTTCTTATGTGACACTACTCTCATATTGTATTTTTTACGGCAAAGGTAGTTGAAAAATTTTAAATACAAAATTTTTTATCAATATTATTTTCAAATATAAAATTTTATTTGAAAATGGATGCCGGTTGAATATTTATCCAAATGCCTCGTTACGTAGTTGAAGAACTATTAATCCAGTAATTCACTTTTTCTCTGGATTGCTTCCTGAATCAAGTTCAGGACTCCTACCGATGACGTCCCGCATTTCCGTCATTGCGAGCCTGCGAAGCAATCCAGTGAAAGACAAGGCATTATATCAACTTCTGGATTGCTTCGTTCCTCGCAATGACGAGCGACTCAAAACGTCATTTCCGGCTGTTTGATGGCACATCATACCCATTCACAATGACGGAAAACGAAACTTCCCTGATATTAAGAATATGAATATCGGAAGTGCGGTTGCTTTGGCCAAAAACAGATAAAAGTTGTTCCGGTTCGTTGCGGCGACGCGCTTTTAAACAACTAATCTCCCGCTGATTATCTGTAACAGAATTGCAACATTTAATTCACTGAAACATAATAGTACCGTAATCGTTCCTTAACATTGAAGCCATACTTTTGCACCAAAATTGTATAAGAATATTTTTCAAACCAGTAAAAATTTAAACAAATGAAAAAGGTATTATTTGGATTCATGATTGCAGCAACTGCATTGTTTACAGCTTGTCAGAACGATGACGACAACGAAGTCATCATAAAGAATATTTAATCGCATACGATGATGGAAAAAGTGAAAGTAGCTTTTTTTGCCGATATGCTGATCGCTGATTTTGACGGCGCGTCCAAAACGATGTATCAGCTGATTAAAAGGATTCCGACCGACCGGTTTGAGTTTTTATTTGTTTGCGGCGAAGGCCCCGAAAGCATTGCAGGCTTTAAGTGTATGCGCGTTTTCACGTTGAGTATTCCCGGAAATAAAAGCTATCGCGTAGCAACCGCCATGTTCCAAAAAACCGCGCTGGATAGGGATATTGACCATTTTTCGCCCGACATTATACATATCGCCACCCCGTCCCTGCTGGGCAACTATGCGCTGAAAACGGCCAAACGCATCGGCATCCCTGTCATATCCATCTATCATACGCATTTTGTCAGTTATGTGAATTATTATGCAAAGCATTTCCCTTTCTTGATTGACTTTACGAAAGACAGGATTAAAAACATGCTCAAAATATTTTATAATCAATGCGATACTGTCTACGTGCCATCCTGTACGATGATCGACGAATTAGTGATGACAGGTATCCGGCCTGATGTGCTCAAACTGTGGGAGAGGGGAATAGACAAAAATCTATTCAACCCTTCAAAACGCGACCGTAAGTCGATGCGCGCCATGACGGGCAATGATAATCCGTGCATTTTGTTTGCAAGCAGGCTGGTCTGGGAGAAAAACCTGCAAACGATGATTGATCTTTACGTGTTGATCGAAAAATACGGGCTGAACTATAATTTCATTATTGCAGGCGACGGAGTAGCTGCCCGTTCGCTGGAAAAACAAATGCCGAAAGCCTTTTTCTTAGGGTTTTTAGGGCATGAAAAATTAGCTTCTGTCTATGCTTCGTCCGATGTTTTCTTTTTCCCTTCCGTTACCGAAACATTTGGCAATGTGGTACTGGAAGCGATGGCTTCAGGCCTGCCCTGCGTGATTGCAGACAGCGGCGGAAGCAGGGATTTCATCCGTAAGGGCGAGAACGGCTTCCTGTGCAGTTCGTACGATGCAGGGGATTATCTGAATCGTATTTGCGAAATAATCGAACAGCCCGAACTTGCCAAAAGATTGTCAGAAAAGGGAATAGCATCAACAAAAAAATATGTTTGGGAAAATCTTGCCAACGAATATTTTGAAGACTTGAAATCGCTGGCGTTCAGAAAAGCCGTAATCTAACCATGAAGATGAAACGATGCAAATATGAAAAAAGCAATAAACGTTATAACGTGTTGGATAAAAATGAAAAAACATACATTGCCGTCAACGCAGAAAACCGTGCTTCAAAGGTCGATTTGAAACTTATACTGGCAGAAAAATTCCGGATAAAAAAGATACCGCGATTTGCCCTGCATCTTTTAGAGAAAATGACAGGCACAGACAAGATCAACAAACTTTTTGCGAGCGCTCCCGGCAAAAAAAACATGGAATTTACTGACGCCTGCATGAAATATCTTGACGTCACCTGCCATGTCGTCGGAGAAGAACACCTTCCTGCCGACGATTCAAAACTTATTTTTGCATGTAATCATCCGCAGGGAGGTATCGAAGCCATCTGTATCGCTTCCATTCTGGGACGAAAATACGGCAATAGTATTTATGATTTTTCTTAAACAGAACGTAACTTTTTCTTAACTTCCGGTTAATATGTGCGCCATACTTTTGCGGCCAGTTTCAAGTATGTACAAATATGAATATTTTTATGAAAAAATCGAAGCAGTTTTTTTTAGTATGTTTCTGTCTGCTATTCATGCCGCTGGCATGGGCGCAGCAAAACATACGGGGAGTAGTTAGCGATGTTCGAGGCGAACCGATTCCCGGCGCTAATGTTATTGAAAAAGGCACGTCAAACGGCGTGGTTACGGATTTAAACGGGAATTTTTCCATTCAATTGAGAGGCGCCAACAGTATGCTGACAGTATCCTATATCGGATATGTCACCCGTGAACTTGCGCCGCAACCGGATATGAGAATCGTGCTACAGGAAGATGCACTCAATCTGGATGAAGTTGTAGTAGTCGGCTACGGGAGTGTTAGAAAGAAAGATCTGACAAGTTCCATTACCACCGTTAATTCGAAAGACCTTAACATGGGCGCTTATGTAAGTATCATGCAGGCCATTCAGGGTAAAGTTCCGGGGTTAAGTATCAGTAAGGATGGCAATCCGAATGGAGGAACATCCATCTTGATGCGTGGTCCGTCCACTTTACGTACCGGCGGGGCGCAGCAGCCTATTACGGTCGTTGACGGCGTGCCGGGAGGTATGCTGAGTTCGATGGATGATGTTGTATCAATCGATATTTTGCGTGATGCTTCCGCGACGGCGATCTATGGGGCAAGAGCGGCAAACGGCGTTATTATCATTTCAACAAAACGCGGAGAGGAAAATGCCTCTAAAATAGCTTACAGCGCATATGCCGGTTTTGAAACCATCTCCAACAAAATTGATATGATGTCGGCCTCGGAGTATCGCAAGTTCTTGCAGGACAACGGTAAAGTATTGCCGCCCGTCAATGAGGATAACTTGGATCGCGACTGGCAGAACGAAGTGACCAGAGTAGGGATTTCACACAATAATTATGTTTCCATCAGCGGCGGGAACAGCAAAGCCACTTATTTTGCCAGCGGCGCTTACAAATCAATCGACGGTATCATCCGGGAAACAGGAAGAAATACCATGTCATTTATGGCGAATATACAGCAAAAAGCCATTAATGACCGTTTGAAAGTGGGATTAACCATCAACGCCTCTGTCACAAAAGGAGAAAACCATCCGGGCGGAGAATTTTTATTCAACATGTTGCATTTCTGGCCTACCGTGGCAGATACGAATCCCGACGGAACGCCCAAGGAAGATTTGTCGATTGGAAGCCAGAATCCAAATAATATGATTGCGCATAATACAAACACGTTCAATTCCAAGTCTTTGCTTTTTACAGGAAATATTCAGTTCTTTCTGTTGAAAAACTGGGATGTGAATGCGTATGCTTCGCGCAGGTACAATCAATCAAATAACAATACATATCATGGCAAATATTCGCGATTAGCGCAAAATCTCAATGGATATGCTATAAGAAATACAGGTTTAAGCGATATGACTGTTATGGAAGCGTTTTCTGCCTATTCAAAAAATGTGAGCGGGCATGACTTTAAATTCATGCTGGGTTATTCATGGCAGGAAGATGTTGACGGAGATGGATTTCAAACGGCCAATACCAATTTTGTATCGGATGCGACCAGTTATAACAACCTGGCATTGGGCAGCGGATATGATGGTATGAAAATCCCGTACGGAAATTACGGTATCAGCACTTTGCGCCTGATTTCGGGCTATTTTCGCATTAATTATGCTTATAGGGACAGGTATCTCCTGCAGGCTACCTTACGTCGCGACGGTTCATCGGCATTTGGCGAAAATAATCGCTGGGGATATTTTCCGTCAGTATCGGCAGGGTGGAGAATAACCGAAGAATCTTTCATGGAGAATCAGGATTTCTTTAATAACCTGAAGGTACGCGCAAGTTATGGCATTAGTGGAAACTCACTGGGCTTTGATCCCCTGATATCAAAATTGCGGTATTCGACGCTGTCGAGCGGCGCCAAGTTTTACTATCAAGGCGAGTATCTTACACCCATCGTGCCGACGCAAAACGAGAACCCCGACCTGAAATGGGAGAGCACTTCCATGCTGAATCTGGGACTTGATTTTGCCATTTTCAATGGTAGACTTGGCGGTACAATCGAATGGTACGACAAGATAACTAAAGATTTGATATGGAATTATCCGGTTCCGGCGACACAGTATTATGTGGGAACGATGACTGCAAATGTCGGAGAAATGGAAAATAAAGGCGTGGAAATTACGCTCAACGCAGTTCCGGTTTCGCAACCGGATGTCAAGTGGAATACCTCGTTTAACATTTCGTTTAATAAAAACAATATCAATTCGCTGTCGAGCGACAAGTTCAGGATGGATTATATTCATACGGCAACCGGCGTCGGCGGATCAGGGCAATCGGGAAATTTTGCCCAGATCATTCAGGAAGGTTACCCTATCGGCGAGTTCTTTTTATGGGAATATGCAGGTCGTAACAGTGACGGCGTTTCACAATTTTATGACAAAGACCGGAACCTGACTATTACACCGTCGTCCGAAGACCATTTTCACGTAGGGAACGCTCAGCCCAAAGCTATCTTTGGCTGGCATAACTCGTTTACATACAAACGGTTTAATCTTGACTTCCTTTTCAGGGGCGTGACAGGCAATCAGATTCTCAATGTTACGCTTGCCGATTTGAATTATCCGACAGCGGCAGTGCGGCGGAATATGCATAAAATGACGCTGAAAGAGCCGATCAATGACCAGAATGCCAATTTTACGTCGTCGAGGTACCTGGAAAAAGGCGATTATCTAAGACTGGATAATATTACGCTTTCCTACCGGATAAGGACAAATACGGCGTATGTAAACAATCTGAACGTTTACGTAACAGTCAACAATGCTTTTGTCATCACCGACTATAAGGGGTTGGACCCGGAGGTAACTTTGGGCGGCATTACGCCGGGTATTGACAACCAGAACTATTACCCTAAAACGCGTACTTTCATGTTTGGATTAAGCGTTGAATTTTAATAGATTGACAATGAACTATTTAATAACCGGAATAAATATATTGAGATGAAAAATAAAATAACATATTTGCTTTATTCAACATTGATATTCATGCAATCCTGCAATTTGGATGTTGATGTGCTTTCGGAAATAACACCCGATATTTTTCCTCAAACAGAGGAAGATTTCATCGCGGCAGCGGGGCCTGTTTATTCGAAATTGACGGAACATTATTCTGTTCCGATGTTCTTTTTGCAGGAAGCAACTGCCGATGGATTGGTCTTGACCGCAAACGGTGGCAACTGGCTCGATGATTTTCGCTATCGTAACCACCATCTTCACACATGGGAACCTGACCAGCGTTTTATAAGGGAAGGGTGGCTGTGCTGCTTTCAGGGAATCAGCTTATGCAACAGTTTACTACCTCTGTTTGAGAAAGCGCCCGAATCAAGAAATAAGCCGGTTGCCATAGCCGAGATCAGGGCGATGAGGGCCTGGTATTATTACATGGCTATGGACCTTTGGGGTGATGTGCCTTTGGTAACGGCATTTGGAGAGGGTGTAGAATCGGGGCCGCGGGTAGCGCGCAGTACCATTTTTGAGTTTATCGAATCCGAGTTGAAAGACGCGATACCTGATTTGAGTGAGGATAAGGGTATTGCAACCTATGGGCGACCGAACAGATGGATGGCTTATGCCTTTTTAGCCAAGATATATCTCAATGCTGTCGTGTACACTGGCGAAAACCGTTATAATGATGTGATTGCCGCATGTGATCACGTGATCAATGAAGCGACAGCTAAAGGAGAGATTGCCCTGGATGATGATTATTTGAAAATGTTTTATCCTGACAATGGCCCACAGATCAAAGACTTCCTGTTTGCTGTTCCTTTCGATGCCAATAACAGCGGAGACGTCAATTATCCGGGCCGGTACTGGTTAAGTCCGCTGCACAGGGAAATATACGGGCTTCCCTACGGACCTTCGAGTTGTATGCGCACATGGCCTGAATTTTATGCAAAATTTACGATTGACGAAACCGACGTACGTCAAAAAATCTGGTTAGCCGGTAAACAGTATTTGGATGACGGAACGCCCGTCATGGTCCCGACAACAAACAAAGGTTTGGACGACAGTTATGACGGGCCTGCTCCTGACGCGGCCATTTACTGGCACATGGAATTTACGCCGGAGATTATATTCAGGAATCTTGAAATGTTTGAGACGGGGAATGATATGCTGGGACGTCATGTCGGATATCGCAGCATTAAGTTTTTCCCTGACCTGAAAGCGCCTACCCGTGCCCAGAGCAATGACATACCCGTATTCCGTTACGCAGACGTATTGTTGATGAAAGCGGAAGCCATTCTGAGGGGCGCCTCGCCTACCATGGGTCATACGGCTGTTTCGCTTGTCAACATGGTACGAAGCAGGTCGAAAGCCTCTCTTTTCACCGCAATCGATCTGGATGAATTATTGGACGAGCGCGCACGCGAATTATGTTTCGAATACTGGAGAAGGAATGATCTGATCCGGTTTGGCAAATTTGAAGAGTCATGGGGCGTAAAGACAAACAACGATCCCCTATGCCGTGTCCTCCCGATTCCCTTGACAGAGCTGAGATTGAATCCCGCCATGACGCAAAATCCGGGATATACGGACATATCCAGATAATATGATGAAAAAATATATTGTTACGCTTGGAATCATTCTCTGTATGTTCTTATATGTTCAGGGACAGGAAAAGCCTGTGTTGAAGTTTAATTCCGATTCCAGATTTAAGATAGTCCAGTTTACCGATTTTCACTTTCAGAATGATTCCTACCGATCGGATAGCGCGATGGTCATCGCAAAAACAGTAATTGAACGTGAAAAACCGGACTTGGTGGTGCTTACAGGCGATTTGGTCTGTACGAAAGATACCCGTAATGCATGGTTGAAATTCGCGCAGACGTTCATTGATGCAAAGGTTCCATGGGCGGTGATGTTTGGAAATCACGATTCGGAGTACGAACTCACTACGGAAGAGATTATTAATACCATTGCCGGACTGCCGTATAACGTTACTGTCAGCGGCCCTGACGACATATCGGGAAACGGAAACTACATCCTTCCCATACAATCGTCAAAATCGAATAAAACGGAAGCGCTATGCTATATTTTCGATTCTCATTCCAGTTTTAAACCCAGGACGAATCTGGGTGATTATGAATGGATAGACTTCAGCCAAATTGGATGGTACAGGGAGCAGAGCGCTACATTTACAAGACAGAATGGTGGGAAGCCCCTGCCTGCAGTCGCTTTTTTTCATATTCCTTTTCCCGAATTTAAGGAAATCATCGGGAAAAGCACCACATATGGCATTCAGAATGAAAGCGTATGTTCACCCGACATTAATTCGGGCTTATATACGGCCATGCTGGAATGTAAGGATGTAATGGGCGTTTTTGTAGGACATGAACACAATAACAACTACATCGGTTGCCTGCGGGGAATCTGCCTGGCTTATGGTCAGGTCACCGGACGCCAGTGTTACGGCGACATTGGACGCGGCGCAAGGGTCATCGAACTGCATGAGGGGCAACGTAAATTCGATTCGTGGATTCTGAAACTGTACGAATGTAACCGCAACACGGATATGTGGGCGCCAACATACAGCAAGGAACGGATGTTTTACGTAAATTATCCCAATTCGTTTGTAGAGCCAACCGTTCAAAATGATATTGTTTTGAACAACCGGATAGCGATGGTCAATCATCGGGGAGCCAACCGTTTAGCGCCGGAAAATACGTATGCGTCGGCTCAAAAGGCGATTGATCTTGGAGTTACATATATGGAAGTAGACGTCCGCCGCAGTAAGGACGGCGTATACTACAATATGCACGATAACACACTGAACCGGACAACCAACGGGCGGGGTTTGGTTTCGGCGACCGAATCGTCCGTTATCGACACGCTGGATGCAGGCGGCTGGTTTGCTCACGAATTTAAGGGAGAGCGTGTACCACGCCTGTATGATTATCTGAAATGGATTAAGGGGAAAGCGAAAGTATATTTCGACATGAAAGATTACCGGCTGGACGAATTTATTCCGTATATCTATGAAACAGGGATGGAAAATGATTGTTTTTTCTGGTTTTCAACGTGGGAGGAAACCGGAATATTTCGGGAACGGTACCCCGACCTGGCGCTGAAAGTAAATGCAAATAGCGTCGAAGCGCTCGACTCTTTGAAAAAACTGTATAATCCGCAAATTATTGAGTGTCCAGTCAGTGCGCTCAACGAATCGTTTATCCGTTCGTGTCGCGAAAAAGACATGAAAGTAATGCCGATTGCAACGGGATTTGATATGAAGGCTTTCCGCACTGTCATAGAAAAAGAGGCCGACATGATCAATCTCGACTGTCCCGAAATATTTTCCGCCATGTTGAAAAACAATGGCATTTTCGACGGCTACAAGCTGATTGCGCATCGGGGAGGTATCGTGGAAAACAAATACGACGAGTTTGATCCGGCTTCGATACAGGCCGCCATCGATCAGGGTTATTTCATGCTTGAAATTGACGTCAGGCAAACAAAGGACGGTGTCTTACTATTGAATCACGACGACAATTTCGGACGCTACTATAACGACTTTCGCAAAATAAAAGATTTGACATGGGAGGAAATCAGGCGGTTGAAACCCGTTCGCGGCAACTACAGCCCGATGTCGCTGGAAGAACTGGCACAAATGTGCACAGGAAAAGTAGAACTGATGATCGACATTAAAGACGAAAATCCATCGCCCGCGTTTCTTGACAGATTAGACAAAATCCTGACCGAATACCATTTCTTTCCAAAGGTCTATTTTATAACCGAGAATGTCCGCGAACGATTTTGGGGAAAGGCTAAATTCAGTTTTCGCGTAGCCGAAGAAGATGCGATCCGGGAAAAGATAGCCCGCGGAGAAGATGTTGCCTGTCACTACTTTTTATTCGACGCCGGAACGCGTCTGACCTCTTCCATCATCAAATCCTGCCAGGCCGCTTACATTACTGTCGTTCCTTCCGTCAATTTCGGTCACTACCGTTATGAAGACACATTCAGAGGCGCTAAGCGGGATATTGAATTTCTCAAGGAATGTGGCGTCATCGAACACCAGATCGATTCGGATTTTGATGTCTGGTTCTAATGACAATGAATTAACACAAACTTAATCAAACGGTAATAATCCGGTAACATTTGTACTGTTTCTTTGCACTCAAATTATTAAGGTTAGATTTCTCATAGGCAGGTTCCCCCGATTACCGGTATTCACTCACCGGCTTTCTCGGGGGATTTTTTTGATAATACACGACGAAAAAACGGTATTTGAGCAGTTTTGTAACAGGAACTTGATACTATCGTAACATGATTTTAACATGCACAGTCTACATTTGCGGCCTGATAAAGTAAAAAAAAAGAATCATGTCAGGCAACAAAAAAATTGAATGTGTAATTTTGGACTGGGCGGGTACAGCTGTCGATTTCGGGTGTTTTGCGCCGGTCAATGCTTTTGCTAAGGCATTTGAAGAGATTGCGATCGGGATAACGGCTGAAGAAATCCGTATACCGATGGGAATGGCTAAAATAGAGCACATACGCCGGTTGCTCCGAATGGAACGGATTGGTAATGCGTTTAAAAACATTTACCGCCGCGACTGGAATGAGGATGATGTCGTCAAACTGAACCGGTCATTTGAGAAGTATCTGTTTGCCACCCTGACAAGTTACACGTCGCCTATCCCACATGTTGTTGATACGGTTTCGCTGCTTCGGCAGCAGGGAATAAAAATCGGCTCCACAACAGGTTATACGCGATCCATGATGGATGTGGTAGAGATTTCCGCCCGCTCAAAAGGGTATTATCCTGATAACTGCGTAACGCCCGACGGATTGCCGAAAGGTCGTCCGGCGCCCTTCATGATTTTCCGGAATATGATCGATTTAAATGTACAGCACGCCGATTGTGTTGTCAAGGTAGGCGACACGCTGGAGGATATCCGCGAAGGTCTGAATGCAAAAGTATGGACAATAGGCGTCGTTATCGGCAGCAGCGAGCTGGGTTTGTCCGAAACGGAAATAAATGAAATTCCCGAACGGGAATTAGATGCAAAAATAGCCGCTGTCAGGCGTAAAATGATGGAAGCAGGCGCGCATTATGTGATGGATACGATGGCGGAACTCCCCGAAATCATTGAACAGATTAACCGCAAAGCTAATTACTAACTACGGATTATTGCATGAAATATTTTTTAGCGCCGCCGCCACATAAGGATCAATTGCCGGAAGAACAGATTGCCGACTCCTACAAACGTCGCCGCTGGCAGGTGTTTGCAGGTATATTTATGGGGTATGCCGCCTATTATCTTGTCCGGAAAAATTTTTCGCTGGCGATGCCCTACCTGCTGACGCTTGGTTTTGACAAGTCGGAACTGGGACTGGCTTTTTCGTTCAATGCCACGGCTTACGGTTTTTCGAAATTCATTATGGGCGGTATTTCCGACCGGAGTGATGCGCGCAAGTATATGGCGCTGGGATTAGCGCTGGCTTCACTGGCGATCATGCTTGCAGGAACAGCTTTTGGCATGTCGAATATCGTTTGGATGGCGCTTTTTCAATTCCTCATCGGCTGGTTGGGCGGCATGGGCTGGCCTGCGGGCGCGCGGATAATCACCCACTGGTTTTCGGCTAAAGAGCGTGCCATGAAAGTATCGCTCTGGAATACATCGCATAATGTGGGCGGCGGACTGCTCGGTGTGATTACCGGCTGGGGCGTCACTTTCGCCCTGTCGATGGGACTTTCCACAGGTCTTTCACATCAGCTGGGAATATTCTGGCTACCGGCTGCCATTGCCATATTGGTGTCGCTGACTGTTTTCCTGCTATTAAGGGACACCCCGCAATCGTGCGGTCTGCCGTCCATCGAAACATACAAAAACAATTACCCGCCCAATTACAGTAAAAAGTCGGAAACGGTATTGAAAACCAGAGAAATATTCTTCAAATATGTGTTTCGCAACAAAATACTGTGGATCGTGGCCATCGCCAATGCGTTCGTCTATTTTGTAAGATATGGCGTTCTGGACTGGTCGCCTACGTATCTGATGGAAGTGAAACACTACAGCATCAAAGAGATGGGGTTTGCCTATTCACTGTATGAATGGGCGGCCATTCCGGGAACAATCCTTTGCGGATACCTAAGCGATACCATTTTTAAAAGAAAACGGGCCATAACCACGATATGCTACATGGCGCTGGTAGCGGCGATGTTAGTTGTCTATTGGACAAATGCCGACAGTAAACTGATCGACAGCATTGCACTGGTAGGCATCGGCTTCCTGATTTACGGTCCGGTGATGCTAATAGAGGTACAGGCTTTGGACATTACGCCTAAAAATGCAGCAGGGGCGGCGGCGGGTCTGGCGGGATTTTTCGGGTATGTTTTTGGCACATCCATATTAGCCAACATCGTGATGGGGCGGGTGGTACAGTCGTTTGGCTGGAACTCCGGCTTCAAAATGCTGATTGCAGCCTGTTTTATCACCATCCTGTTGATGGCGATAACATACTGGCATGAAAAACGGAAAGGAAAATCTATAAAAGATATGGTAATATGACACGGCAAGGCAGTCAGGCAAAGCAGCAGACTTTCCATGATTTTAAGGCATTTGACCTCTTGAAAAATAAAAAAGCGCTTTTGGTGTGCGACAGCGCCTTTGATTCATTTGGAATAAAACTCCCCTGCGAATATATCAGGTTTAGCGGTTACACTTCCAATCCGCGCTATGAAGACATTCATGCGGGAATAGCCGTAATTAAGAAATGCAAATGTGATATCATTGTGGCTGTCGGCGGCGGGAGCAGTATTGACGCCGCAAAGTGTATCAAATATTACAGCCTGTCGGATATTCCGGTAATGGCGATTCCTACCACATCCGGATCGGGAAGCGAGGCTACCCGGTTTGCGGTAATCTATATCAATGGCAGTAAACATTCTATTACCGATGATAATCTGTTGCCCGAGTATGTCGTTTTGCAGCCGGACATGCTAAAAAAACTTCCCGTCTATCAAAAGAAATGCACGATGCTCGACGCGCTCTGTCAGGCGATTGAATCGTGGTGGTCAAAAAAGTCCTCGCCCGAAAGTATTGAATATTCCCGAAAGGCAATCAAACTGATACTGGAAAATATGGACAGCTATCTAAATAACGAAGATGAGGGCAACTGGAACATGCTTGTCGCATCCAATCTGGCGGGCAAGGCCATAAACATTACAACCACTACCGCGCCTCATGCGATGAGTTATACATTGACGTCGCTCTACGGATTGCCGCACGGGCACGCTGTCGCCATCTGCCTGCCGAAAGTATGGCGGTATATGAAAAATTACGATGAAATAGCGCATGCGCTTGGCAAAAAAAACGGTGAAGAGGGTGTGTTGTTCTTTGAACAGTTACTTCAAACGCTTCAAATCTTACCGCCTGAACATGTAGATGCCGGTGATTTGGATATGCTGGCAAACTCGGTAAATCCCCAAAGACTTGAAAACAACCCTGTCCGGCTTGACAGGGATACGATAAGGAGTTTATATAAAGAGATATTAATATATTAAATTAATTATTCAATAAAAATTAACTGATGAAGCCTTACCTGTTATTGACCCCCGGCCCCCTGACCACATCCCCGACAGTCAAGGAAAAAATGCTTGCAGACTGGTGCACATGGGATGACGATTATAACGTAGAAATCGTTCAAAACATCCGGCAGCGGATTGTCGCGCTTGCAACCAAAGAAACTAACCTTTATACATCGGTACTGATGCAGGGCAGCGGAACATATTCCGTTGAAGCCGTCCTGATTAGCGCCGTCCCCAAAAACGGTAAACTGCTCATCCTTTCAAATGGAGTATACGGCGATCGTATGAGCGACATTGCACGATACGCAAGACTAAACTACGATACGCTAAACTGCGAACAGACAGAAGTCCCTTCGGTTTCGGAACTGGACGCCTATTTGCAAAACAACATAGATGTCACCCACGTCGCTTTTGTACATTGCGAAACGACGTCCGGCATCCTGAATCCTTTGGCTGAACTTTGCAGCATAGCAAAGAAATACGGCAAAACAGTTATTGTTGACGCCATGAGCAGTTTTGGCGGAATACCGTTTGACATGAATAAACTCGGTATTGATTTTTTAGTGAGCAGCGCCAACAAATGTATTGAGGGTGTTCCCGGCTTTGGTATTGTCATTGCACGGTACGACCGGATGGAATTATGCAAAGGCAATTCGCGGAGTCTGTCATTAGACATCTACGACCAGTGGCACACCATGGAAAAACAGTCGGGAAAATGGAGATTCACCTCGCCCACCCATACTGTCAGGGCTTTCAAGCAGGCGCTGGATGAACTCGACGCCGAAGGGGGTATAATCGCCAGAAACAAAAGATATCGCACCAATCAACAGATATTGAGCGACGGCATGAAAAAACTCGGATACAAAGCCCTGTTACCCGAAGAACTGCAATCACCCATCATAACGTCGTTTGAATATCCGTCCGAAAACTTTTCTTTCAGGAATTTTTACGAACAGCTGAAAAAAGCGGGATTTGTGATCTATCCGGGTAAAATATCAAAAAAAGAAACCTTCAGAATCGGTACAATCGGACAGGTTTTTCCCGATGACATCAATAAATTAATAGAAACAATCGGATGCTATCATAATTTAACAATATATTATTAACGGAATCACCGGCGCTTCTCACAAATAATTAATACAAACTTGATACTTTCTTAATATAAAATTAACAAGACCACCCTACTTTTGCGTAAAATTAATAAATAAATAAAAAAATGAAAAAGTTTCTATTCTTATTGCTGGCAGCCAGCATGTCGCTGCCATTGTTTGCTCAGGTCAACAAGACGGTTATTCCCGACCTGAAAGGTTATGTTACCCTGAAATGTGATTTTCACATGCACACCGTTTTTTCAGACGGTACGGTCTGGCCGACGGTACGGATCGACGAGGCTTACCGCGAAGGGCTTGACGCCATTTCCATTACCGAGCATCTCGAAGGACGCAGGTATCTGCAGGATTTTGAAAAACTGAGCGGTCTTCCGATCAGAGATATTTCACATCATACATCGTATGAGTTAGCGCTGCCGGGCGCCAAAGACAGAAACATTATCCTGATCAGAGGCAGCGAAATAACACGTGCCATGCCTCCCGGACACCACAATGCCATTTTTTTGAGCAATTCCGACGCGCTGGCAAACAAGCCGGAATATATGGACGCTTTCCGCGCCGCCAAAGCGCAGAACGCCTTCATCTTCTGGAATCATCCGGGATGGCTCTCACAACAGCCCGACACGACGCTGTGGTGGCCTGAACATACCCGACTGGTGGAGCAGGGCATGATGCACGGCATG
>Ga0082212_10005106_pt1 | contig 18014 bp, 10 predicted proteins | sample TergutNt197P3_FD_71548 | JGI IMG/M metagenome (GOLD analysis project Ga0082212, IMG submission 71548) | Neocapritermes taracua P3 segment gut microbial communities from Petit-Saut dam, French Guiana - Nt197 P3 | ecosystem: Host-associated > Arthropoda: Insects > Digestive system > Gut ...
AAACTAACTAAAAAACAATTGCTAAATGCTTTCAAAGATGCACGAATCATCAGTTGAGCAACAAACATATATAATATATAATTCAGACATGAAAAATTTTAGATTTCTTTCAAGCGGACTGATTGCGGCAGTTATGTCTCTCCATGCCTTTTCATTCGTTTTCGCCCAAAACGATTATGGCTTCGCCGGCGACGGTAAAACATTGAATACAATTAATTTTCAACGCGCTATTGATGAATGTTCAGCAAATGGCGGCGGAATCGTTTCCGTTCCGGCAGGAAAATATGTTACCGGTTCGCTAACCTTGAAAAAAGGTGTCACGCTGCACCTCGAAAAAGGCGCTTTTATCACGGGTAGCAAAAATTTCAACGATTATCCCGAACCGCAAGGACGTAAAGCGTTGATTTTTGCAGAATTTGCTGATGATATTGGCATAACAGGCGAAGGCGTAGTCGATGGAAACGGAACGGCCTGGGTTTTTGAAAGAGATCCCCGCGACGGCGGGCGTCCGATGTTAATCTGCTTTTATGATTGTAAGAATGTAACTGTGACCGGCATAAAGATGAAAAATGCCGGCCATTGGACATTTCGTCTGGGTCGCTGCGATGGCGTCACAGTCAGGAATGTTCATTGTGAGGCACATGCCAACTGGAACAACGATGGATTCGATATTGAAAGCCGGAATGTCCACATCGCCGACTGTGTACTGGATACTGGCGATGATGCGATCTGTTTCAAAAGTCCGGATGCGGATTATGTTGTAGAGAATTGCATTGTTGAAAACTGCGAAATCGCCTCAACCTGCAATTTCATTAAATTTGGAACAGCGAGCCGTGGAGGTTTCCGAAATATCAAAGTGAGGGATTGCGTTTTGCATAAATGCAGCCGCTCGGTTTGTTATTCGTGGGAACAAATGCTTCCCGGCGTCACAAATACAATTACCGGCATCAGCGGGATTGCCCTGGAGGTGGTAGATGGCGGTTTCATGGACAACATCCATATCTCGGATATCGTGATGGCCGACGTGCAAACGCCGATTTTTATCCGTCTTGGCCGACGTAATGTTTCTGAAAAATCATGGCTGAAAGATATCATCATCGAAAATATTTCCGCTGCATCCGAAAGCCTGATCGCAAGTTCGATTACCGGCGTTCCCGGTCTGCGGGTTGAAAACGTAAAGATTCACAATGTATTCCTTCAACTGAAAGGTGGTGGAAAAACATTCGATACAAACATGGACGTTCCGGAAATGGAAAAAAACTATCCCGAAAATCGGATGTTTGGCGTTATGCTGCCGGCTAATGGCTTTTATGTGCGTCATGCCGACAACATTCAATTTAGTAATATCAAAATTCAGACTACACACACAACCGACGATCGACATGTATATGTAGCCGATGACGTAACCAATCTCGAAATAAAAAACAACATTATCCAAACGCCTTCCAGCGGTAAGTCGGTCGTTTTTTTACGCTCGTGTAAAAAGGTCCGGTTGATTCAGAATAAATTGTGCCTTGAACCGATGGATACGAATTGCGACGGCAACTTGCTTGACAGCGAGGACACACCGGAATCGGAAGTCGAAGTACAAAAATATTTTACAAACATCAGATGGCGCGGGTAATATTTCGTATAAATAATTAATAAATGCAAAAAACAGCTATTAAACATTCAATAATCTTGCTCCTGCTGTTGATTTACATAAACATTTTAGAATTTTTTTTATGAAAATCATCAGAATAATAATACTGTGCATGATTCTATTCATTCAATGTATGCACAAACTATCTGCTCAGGAAAAGTTGGAAATTACCATTGAGCAGGCGGAAAAGCAGTTTTTGGAAAAAAATCTGCAACTACTGGCGGAACGTTGTAATATCCCTATTGCAGATGCTGCCATCGTACAGGCGAAACTTTTGAATAATCCGACCATCGGAGCTGGCGACATCAATTTTTGGAATCCGAATGTTGCCGATGAACTTGGCCTCCCGCAAAATTCGTTTGGAAACAGAATCGTATTTAGTGTTGAACTCGAACAAATAATCAGAACAGCAGGAAAAAGAAGAAAACTTGTGGATTTGGAAAAAGTATCAAAAGAGATTGCTATTCAGGAATTTGAATCGTTTTTACTCGGTTTGAAAACGGAGTTGAGAATTAAGTTATACGAAATAATATACCTGCAATCCTATTGGGATATTATTCAGGTATTACAGGAATCCGTCAATAATTTAGTGCTGGTTTATAAAAATCAAGCTTCTGCGGGAAACATTGCCAGGAGCGAATTGATACGGCTTCAGTCTTCTATGATTGAATTGGAGACAGAAGCCAACGAACTGCTGACCGAATTGCACATACTGTTTAAAGACCTTAAAATTCTGCTGAATATCGCACCGCAAACGGATATTTCGATATTGCCCCCTACGGTAGCGGCAAAAAATCCGCAAGAAATCCTGTTAAGCGATTTGTTTGAAAAGGCAAAACGCTCACATCCTGATTTTTTACTGTCGGACTTGCACATTGCCTACAACGAAACGCTTCTTGTATATGAAAAATCGCAGCGAACGCCGGATTTGGGATTGAGCGTAAACTATGACAGATATGGCGGCGTATGGAAAGATTTTGTGGGCGTCGGTGTCCGGTTTGATATTCCAACGTTCAACCGGAATCAAGGCAATATCAAAATGGCAAAATTGAAAATAGAACAAAGCAATTATAATGCTGAATATCAGAAAAATGTTGTTTTACACGAAATTACGGAAAGCCATGAACATTATACGCTGAAATATAACTATTATCAAAAACTGACGGATAACGATTTTTCGGAAGATTTAGAAAGTATGTTTGAATCCTATTCGCGTAATCTGTTGAATAAAAATATTAATATGATTGAATACATTGATTTTATGTATGCCTATAAAACCACAAGGCAATCCATTTTAATTGCAAAAAAGAATCTGGATGTAAATTTTGTGGAATTGCAGTTTAGTGTAAACGGGGAGATTGATTGATAATTACGAATTACAAATTACAAATTAAGAGATTATGATAAAGCAAAATATAATAAATACAATAATAATTTCAGCAATCGTTTTGAGTTCCTGCAACGGTAAAGACAGGCAGAAGAGCGAAGAAAATAATGGAATTAACGAGGCATTTCTCGAAAATGTAAAAACTGTTAAAACCGTGTTTAGTAACAGGCAACATGAGTTAATATTGACGGGGAAGGTCGAATACGATCCTGAAAAGATTATCAGTTATGTGCCTTTAATCAGCGGGATTATTGACAGAACCTATTTTTCTCTGGGGGATAAAGTTCAAAAGGGACAACCTTTATTTGATATGCGGAGCACGGAATTAAGCGCCCTGTTTTCGGAAAAAATAGCGTTCGAAGCCGAAGAAATAGTGGCAGAAAGGGAATTGAGAACGGCGCAGTCAATGTTTGACGATCAGATATTATCGGAAAAGGAATTATTGGAGGCAAAAGGAAAATTAAAGCAAATACAGGCGGCAATTAATAAAATACAGTCGGATATGAGCGTATACGGAACCGACAGGGGGAATGGCTTATTTACAGTAAATGCTCCGATGAGCGGGTATGTTGTCAGAAAAAAGGCATTGTCGGGGAGTACGGTTTCGCCCGAAAGCGAACCCGTATTTTCCATTGCCGACCTGACTACCGTGTGGGTAACGGTCAATGTTTATGCAAGTGATTTGCGGTTTGTCCGCGAAGGAATGGCGGTTGAGATTACAACGCTTTCCTATCCCGACGAGGCATTTTATGGTAAAATCAATTCGTTATCGCAGGTTTTCGATCCGGAAGAAAAAGTTTTAAAAGCGCGTATCGAAATGGCTAACAGTGATTTGAAATTGAAGCCTGAAATGTCGGTCATGGTAGCATTGAAAGACGAATCGCAGGTTCTCGCTTTGACGATACCTTCCGATGCACTTATTTTTGATGATGACCGATATTTTGTGGTAGTCGAAGAAAAAACGGGAAGTTTTACGATTAAAAATGTTGTTCCTCAGGGGCATATCGGCAAATTATCCTACATTGTATCAGGGTTGACAGAAGGAGAAAATGTGGTTGTTGAGAATCAGTTATTATTATATTCAGGATTAAGGGAGGAATAGATCATGCACAAATTCGTAAAAAACATTATTGGTTTTTCGCTAAAAAACCATGTGCTGATTCTCTTTCTGACTGTTATTCTGTTTGTTGCAGGCATAATATGTTATTTCAATACGCCGATAGAGGCCTATCCCGATGTAACGAACACGCGGGTACGCATCATCACGCAATGGTCTGGTCGAAGCGCCGAAGAGGTTGAAAAGTTTGTAACACTGCCTGTTATGCGTGTGATGAATACGATTCCACGTAAAACAGATGTACGTTCGACGTCATTGTTTGGTTTGTCGGTGGTAACCGTTATTTTTGAAGACGATGTGGATGATTTTTTTGCCCAGCAATACGCCTCTAACCGAATGCAGGATTTGGATTTGCCCGAAGGCGTTGATACTTCCATAGAGCCACCATCGGGCGCTACAGGTGAAATTTATCGCTATGTTATCAAAAGCGATTTGCCTGTTAACGAGGTTTCGGCTATCCATGAGTGGGTTATTAAGCGGGAATTGCTGGCTGTTCCGGGCGTGGCGGACATTGTGACTTTCGGCGGGGAAGAAAAGATCTACGAAATCAAGGTCAATCCTGCCGAGTTGCTCAATTACAACTTATCTCCCTTAGAGGTGTATGAAGCTGTGGCAAGTAGCAATATCAATGTGGGCGGCGATGTCATCCGGAAAGGAAGTCAGGCTTTTGTTGTCAGAGGTTTGGGATTGCTTGAAAGTGTGGAAGATATAGAACACACGCTGATTGAAGTTCGCGGCAGTACGCCCATTCGTGTAAAACAGGTTGCCGAAGTCAGTATTTCCTCCAAACCGCGTTTGGGGCAGGTGGGATTGGACGATGATGACGATTTGGTGCAGGGAATCGTAATTATGCTGCGCGGACAAAACCCCGGAGAGGTAATCAAAAATCTAAAAACAAAAATAGACGAATTAAACAAGCGTATTTTGCCTGAAAACGTGCGCATTGAGCCGTTTTTAGACCGTACAACGCTTGTAAATGCTACGGTAAATACGGTTGTCAGGAATCTGGCGGAGGGGATTTTGCTGGTTTCGTTAGTCGTATTTATTTTTTTATTTAACTGGCGTACAACACTGATTGTAGCTTCTGTAATTCCACTTTCTTTTTTATTTGCCATCATGATGCTGCGGATACAGGGCTTACCTGCCAATCTGATTTCGATGGGCGCTTTGGATTTCGGGCTGTTGCTGGAAGGAACGCTTGTGATTGTCGAGATCATTTTTGTGGCAATGGTCAGACGAACGCAGGAAACAGGAAGTCGTTTTGCATATTCCGCCAAAAGCGGTTTGATTAAGAACAGTGCGGGGAGCGTGGCTTCCCATCTGCTTTTTGCCCAGCTTATTTTGATTGTGGCTTTATTTCCGATATTCTCGTTTCAAAAAGTAGAGGGGAAAATGTTCTCGCCACTGGCATTTACGTTGGGTTACGCGCTGATGGGGTCGTTGATTTTATCATTGACTTATGTTCCCGTTATGTGTAAAATGCTCTTAACCAAACCTGTAAAAGAAAAAACGAATTTTATCAGCAGCATAAGCACATCGGCAGTAAAAAAGGCATATCAATTCAGTTCCCGTTACAGAAAAGGCACTATTATAGCGTTTTGCATACTTTTGGCTATCTGTTTTTTTCGTTTCGGCTTTTGGGGAACGGAGTTTATTCCAACCATGAACGAAGGTGCAGTGTATATTCGGGCAACCTTACCCAACAGCATCAACTTGGACGAAGCCGTTCGAACTACTAAACAAATGAAGTCAAAACTGCGTAACTTTGACGAAGTTCAATTTGTACTATCTCAAACAGGGCGCCCCAATGACGGCACCGACCCGACAGGTTTTTTTAATGTTGAATTTCACGCACAGTTAAAACCGGAAAGGGAATGGCAACGAAAAATCAGGAAAGACGATTTGATAAAACAAATGCAGGATTCTTTAGATATTTATCCGGGCGTTATTTTGGGTTTCAGTCAGCCTATTCAGGATAATGTGGAAGAATATGTTGCTGGTGTAAAAAGTTCGCTGGTTATCAAAATTTACGGCGATGATTTGCAGCAGTTGGAAAAGTTTGCCGACCAGACAGCAAACATAATAAAAGATATTCGTGGAATAGAAGATGTAAATGTTTTCCGCAGTATCGGATTGCCCGAATTACAGATACAGCTGGACGAATCGCGAATGGCTCGCTATGCTGTGTCAAAGGCAGATGCACAGGCGGTTATCGAAATGGCAATAGGAGGAAAGGCGGCTACAAAGTTTTATGAGGGAGAACGTACTTTTGATATTTGTGTTCGTTTTCTAAAAGAATACCGTGATGATGAAGTGAAAATCGGCAATATTCTAATTCCGTCAATGGATAATAAATATATCCCGTTAAAGGAAATTGCTGATATTTCGTTTATTACGGGACCAACATTTATTTATCGGGACGGTAGCAGCCGTTACGTGGGAATTGGATTTAGTATTCGGGACCGTGATTTAGGCTCCACCATTAACGAAGCGCAGCAAAAAGTAGAGGCACAATTAATTGCGTCTTTAAGTGAAAAAGGTTACAAAATGGTATGGGCAGGCGAATTTGAAAGCCAGCAACGTGCAACTCAACGCTTAATGGTCATTATTCCCGCTGTATTATTACTGATTTTATTCCTTTTGTACATGAATTTCGGCACGGTAAAAGACACGCTGATTGCTGCAAGCACCATTCCCTACGCTTTTATCGGCGGTTTTATTTCGCTGTGGATTACAGGAACGGTTTTTGGCATATCGGCGGGAGTCGGTTTTATCATACTTTTCGGAATTACGGCGATTAACAGCATTTTACTCATTGTCCTTATGAAGAGCAATATGCAGAAAACCGGAAATCTACGGGTTGCTATTGATGAGGCGGTAAAAGAGCGGATACGCCCTGTTTTAATGATTGCCTTAATGGGTTCTATGGGTTTATTGCCGGCAGCCCTTTCAGGCGGCATGGGTTCCGAAATACAGAAACCATTGGCTATCATGATTGTAGGAGGCATCATAATTTGTATGATACTGTCGTTTACGGTATTGCCGCAGGTATTTTATTTTGCGTACAGACGGGATAAACGATTGAAAAAATGATACATGCCTGATTTATTCGACAGGCAGCATCCAGCAATCCGTTGATCTCGCCTTTCACATCGGTGGTCTGCGTGTATACGGCTGCCTAATTACGAATAATCAGCACAAACTGCGGTCTTAGAAAACAGGGACGTCGGCTTCGAGGGAAGGCGTACCGCCGGCAACCGTAGGCCAGTCGTCAATCCACACAATTTTATCTACCAGCAGATGTCGTCCGCGGGGGTTGGCTACATTGACGCCGTGATAGAAAATCCAATCGTTACCGGCCTTGTCCTGTACGATTTGCGAACAATGCCCCACTCCGACAAAAGCCTCGTTTTTATCGATCACCACCTCATGTCGGTTTTCCATCATCGACCGGCCCTGCTTGTCGGTATACGGCCCCCACAGGTTTTCCGACCGTCCAACAACTAAGGTGTAGGTGCTTTCCAGGCCCTGGCAGCAGGATCCGATGGAGGCAAACATATAATAATATTTCCCGCGTTTATGGATGTAGATGGCTTCGTATACCGTACCTGCAACCTGCCGTTTTTCACTTCCTTCCTTGACTTTCAGTCCGTCATCGGTCATTTCAATTCCGAACAGTCCGCCGAAACTTCCCCAGAACAGGTATTTTTTACCCCCGTCTTCCACAAAATTCTGGTCGATTGAATTTTGCACGCCAATCGTACTGCTGCGAAAAATCATCCCTAAATCCGTAAAAGGTCCTTCAGGACGGTCGGCGACCGCCACGCCAATACCGGCGGTATTGATACCTCCCCACACTGCCATGGAATAGTACAGCACATATTTACCGCCGATGAAATTGATATCGGGCGCCCACAATCCGCCTCGCGGTTCGAATGTCGGACGTGTTTCATTAGTAAAGGCTGTACCGACGAACTCCCAGTTCACTAAGTCGGCAGAATGAAAGATGGGCGTGTTACGGGTGTCTTCGGTTCCATACAGGTAAAAACTACCGTCGGCAACCCGGATAAGAGTCGGGTCGGGCACGCTTTGCGGGATGACCGGATTCCGGTATTTTGGCTGGACAGTTTTGCGCTGGGCGGAGATGAGCGCAGCGTTGGGAATCAGTGTATAGGCGCTGAATGCCGGTGCAACGAATACGCCTATGTTGCCTTTGTCGCATACATCAAACCAGGCAACTTTCTGTCCCTTGTCGTTAAAAACCGTCCAGGCGCCTCCTGCCATGTCGGCAATGTGGTACTTCAACATGTCTTCATCGCCTGCAGGCGGGATGGTGATCACGGCATCAAGCAGCTGGCCGTTCGTGGAAAACATGGCTACGTTGCCGAATATCTTTGCCCCGACCAGGACGTCGGCTTCACTGCCGACCATTGTTACCGGCAACGGTTCCACGCCAACGTTGGATACCTGCATGACGTTGAGCATCAAGTCGGTCAGCCGCTTCTCTTTCGGCGATGTCATGATCATAAACTGTCCGTCCTCTTCCGTGATCATGCGGCCGCGACCTACACGATATGGCTGGCCAAATACATAGTGTCCCACGACCAGCTCATAATTCAGTTTGTCTTTTGCCGGCAGTAGCGGGGTGGCGATCAGCTGGCCGTTGTATTTCAATCCGGGCGCTACCTGTTCGGTACGATGAATCAGAAAACGTTCGATAAACCCATCGTCGTCGCGGAATACGATCGGTTCGTTCATGCTGTGCAGCAGCCAGTATTTTTCATATTCGGCGCCGTCGCCCCATTTATTGCCCGAAGTAATTCGGTCAAAGACGATCAGCGCGCCGGGATACTCGTCGCTGTTAAAGTCAAAACTAAGGAAAGAGCGCCTGGCTTCTTCTGCTCGGTAGCCGTACAATTCGGCCATATCGCCTTTGAGATAGGTGAATGATGGCTTGAGACCTGCAGGGATGTAGTGCGACAGCACTTCGGCAGTCGGTATATTTCCCTCAATCGGTCCTTTCCCCGGAATGTTCATACCCAACAGCGGCGATGTATTGGTGACGGTATTGTCCATGACATAAGATGGGATGCCGTTCAAACGATAGAGGTTTCTTGGAGAGGGATGACCGCCCGACCAGATGAAATACTGACCGCCGCCATTGGCTAACTCCCGTCCGCGATAGACGAAGCGCTGTTCACGGGGGTTACCGGGATCGCCGATCTTTTCCTTCATTTTCGGGTCGCGTATCAGGATTGTGTTGTGTGAGTTGGCGCTTTTATCCCATCCCGCCTCGGGTTCCGAACCGAAGTTGCTCCCCTGTCCCAGGTCGGCTCCTTCATAGCTGCCGGCATCCACAGCCAGTCCGCCTCTGTAATAAATCTGAAAAGAACCCGCATCCATGTGTTCGTGGTTCCAGGTTCGGAGATCGCCGATCTTCATATTTATATTCAACGCATTGGAATTGAAGTCAATTTCGTTTACCCATTTGGTGATATGCGTCATCTCACCGTTGGGATAGGGTGAATAGTAGGCGGTGGGCAACCTGTTGTACGATTCCACCGGCTGGATTGTATTGTCCCATAACATAAAACCCAGAACGGGCGAAACAGGTTTATATTTCCGTAAAAACGTCAGTTCTTTCTGAAGGTAGGGATCGCGGAAGATTTTGTTGATACACAGCATCATCTCCTGTTCCTGCTGCTGGTGCGGGACGCCAAAGCCCTGCGAGGTCAAAAATGTGTCGCCCATACGCACATACTGGCCGTCGGGACGCCGGTAGTAAAAATAGGAATGAGCCGCATCGACAATGTTCGGCGTAAAGCACGATTTGCGGTTACCGGGCGACATCATCTGATAGACTAACAGGTTGGCGCGTGCGAGGGGAGCGAGGCGGGCCGTGCCGTAACTGGCACCCTGCCAGGGCATCCCGGCTTCTAACAGGAAGTTACTGGTAGGGAAGACATTATCGAAGAGCCAGGTGGATACAACTTTCCATGCGTAAGGATATTCATCATAAACGGCGATGGCGAAAGCGGTGATTGCCGGTACGGCGGCTTCTAAATGGTGGCCGTTGTGAGCGCCAAAATCAGTGACCCTGAAGCTGGTTTCCCAGGCGCCGTAAATATTACCGGGGCTTGTAGTGGTACTCATTTCCAGCATGGTAAGCGCTTTCATGAGACCGGTCGACCGGTTGTTCGGGTCGTCGGTGGCGCTACCTATATGGATACCCTGCGACTTGTCCCTGAACTTGATTTCTCCGATCATTTCTTTCCTTTCCGCCGGCGTCATGAGGTCATAGCACCAGTCATAGATCAGGGAGAAGTCGTGCAGGACCCTGGCAGCCTGGTTACCGCGACCGTAATCGCTGCCGGTCACCCCGTCGCGCCAGGTTTGCAGGAAGTTTTTGGCCATGGCAAGCGCTTCATGTCCCTTTTCCCTGTTGGCAAGCGGATCCAAACGGTAAAGCAGCGCCCGGCTTGCCGCCGATTCGACTACAAATGCGTTGAAATTGTTACCTGTTTCCGAACCGGGCATGGGTAGCTTACTTTTGGCATATAGTTCGGTGTTGTTAGCCAAACTGACTATACTGTCGTAATAAATGGCGGAGATTGCATCGGTCATAGCCGCTTTCGCCCTGAGGCCGGGAAATTCTTCGGCGCGGAAATAAACCCTCGGATGTACGCCTTTCGGCACGTCAAAGGACTCAAACTGGCTGGCGATGACGACTGAAGTGTCGTAAGTGACCGGTCGCGACGGATTACCCGGAAGTGGTACGGAGAATAATGTACTTTTATCCGTATTGCCGGATTGAGCCGGTGTATCTGTAAAGTAACAGAGCAGCGCAAGAATAAAAAAGAACGGATGCGATTTCATGATTATTTATATTAGTTTTTTACTTTGCCTTTGTTTCGAGCGGGAGCGATTTGTTTTTGAAAAACTCGTCTTGAAGGGCCGGTGTTGCCCGGTCGGCTTTTACGGCTTTGATCAGTTTGGCGAGTTCCGTACTCATGCTTTCTAAAGATAATTCGCCTAAGGCTGCATTTGCATCTTTTGCGTCGCCTGCATAATGGTTTGGGTATTGACTGTACCATCTCAGTCCGGTGAGTTCACCCAGGCGCGACAGTCTTTGGTTTTCTCCCGATTCGCTTGTCGCCCGTTCAATTTTAACTAATTCGGGATAAGTCGCCATCACATGACTTGATTCCATTTCATCGGCATGTCCGCCGGTGGTCGTCTTTCGCATTTGCCTGATCTTTTTTTGGGTTTCTTCATCCTCATCGGGGTTGACCCAGTAGACGACATAGTCTTTTGGCGATTCCATCTGCATCTGGCAGAAATAAGGTAGAAAGAAATTATTGCCTCCGTGTCCATTGACAAGGATAATTTTTTTCAGGCCGTTCCGTGCTATTTCCCGGCATGTTTCATCCAGCATTTTGAACAGCAATTCGGCGCTATAGGCGATAGCGCCGGGTTGCGGCGCCGCCACATAATTTTGCCCCATGTAATAATAGGGAAAAACAATGCAATACTCCTTTTCAGCAGCACGAAGGCTGATATCCCTGGCTATCAGTACGTCTGTCCCTAATGGCAGATGTTGCCCGTGTTTTTCGATGACGCCTATGGGAACAAGGCATACTCCTTCGGCTTTTTTTACGCCTTCCGTAAAATCGGATGCGGTGAGTTCATCCCATGCGGTTGAAATATCCTGTCCCTGTACGGACAGTGAAAACAGTACAACCGTAAATAATAAAACTGTTGATCTCATGATAATATAATTTATTAAATAGTAACACGATAGTCGTTTCGTAACATTACAAAACGATGCCGAAAAATTCGCTCAGCAGACTTTCCAGATCGGAAGGTTCAAAAATCCTTTCAGTAATTTTCAACTGCGAAGCAGTCGTATCATAAATCCTGAAAAGATTACCGTCGATCGTATTTTTACCGGTTTTTGTGCGGATAGCGATCTTATGCTGTCTGTTGAGCGGGGAGTCCGGACTGTACTGACACCAGAAATTAGGCTGGACAAAATCTATTTCATACTGATATTCCTCTGTAAAACCGTAAATATCTTTCCATTCGTTTTCGTTTTTCAGGGCGTTCCGGTATTGCAAAATCCAGCCTATCAGGTAGTCTGTGATGAACCTGTATGTAATTCCCCGCATTTCGGTAACTTTGTTTTCACAGAGTTGAAGCGGACGAATGGGGACCTCGTTGCCTACGCCGACATCGGCAATATAGGCTTTGCCGTCTATTTCGGTTTTTATTACCCTGTGCCGTCTGATGGGGACAGTATGAGCCGTTTCATTGAGCATAAAACGCGCAAAGAAGGATTCGGTTTGAAACCCGATACTTTTTAAGAGCCAGTTAAACAGTGCATTCAGTTCGAAGCAATAACCGCCTCTATGCCTGTTGACGATTTTGTCGTAAATCGCGGGTATTTCAAGCGACAGCGGGAGATGGTTCAATATATCTAAGTTTTCATACGGTACACTTGTAAAGTGACAGTAGACAAGGTTGGACAGCGTATCGTAACTGACCGATAAATCTCCCTTATAGTTTATCCTTTCGAGATATTTTTCTATTGACATTTCATCTTTCATACTTGCAATTCCAATTTTAATGAAGGCTTCGTTTCATATACTGCAGTGCGGAGGCTAACTGTTTTTCAAAATTATCCCACTGGTATACACCGTCCACATAGTCTATTTCGACTGAAATATATCCCTGATAATTGATTTGCCTTAATGCCTCGAAGTAAGGCCTGAAATCATCGCCAACCGTTCCGGGCGCTGTCCGGGCTTCTTTTTCGGCAATATGGCAATGGCGGATATATTCGCCGTACTTAATGATTTCATCGGGGGGATCATTCTCCAGCAGCATGTGGTAGATATCGCAAAGCAGTTGAACATTCGGGTGATTGACTGCTTTTACGACAGCTGCTCCTTCGCCTAATGTCAGTATGATATTGGAATATTTCCGGGCAAGTGGCTCCACAAGTACGGTGATGTTGTATTTTTGAGCCAGTGGCGCCAGCAGTCTACACAGTTCGGTGAATTGACGTATTGCCTCCTGCTTGTCGAAGCCGGCAGGCGCCATGCGGGCGTCGCCGCTGCCAAGCACGATGTACGGAACATTTGCCATTTGTGCACGGCGAAAAGTTGTTTCCGCCCATGCCAGCGCCTCGTCATACAGCGCTTCGGGTCCCGTTATTTTAAGCCAGGCCGGGAAAAACTGCATGCATGAAACTATTTTTGCATCCGACCGCTTCATCTGTTCCAGATTTGCCAGAAAAACAGAATCGCTTTTGTCGGGAACAAAAAAGTCACCTATTATCAATTCCATACCATCATATCCTGCTTTTGAAACGGCAGGATATTCCGACAGTTTGCCGCAAACGGAAAATAAGGGCTGGTAGGCAGGCTGATCACATGCTGCCAATAAACAAGCCACTATCAATGGGAAAAATGCTTTCATCTGTAATATGATTTCAATGATTAATAAATACAGTGCAAAAATAAGAAAAAAACAGGTCTATCCCGCAATCACGTAAATTTTTTTAGAATTTTTCCCGAAAAATACAGTCACAGTTTTTGGTTGAAGTATTATCTTTACAAGGATTTTGGTACATCAGGCACGCGTCGATAAAAACGTGAATTTGGAAAATAAAATCCGTAAATCGTATTATTCATGTAGTTGGAACGCACTATTGTAGCGTGATATCCGGCAGCGACCGTCGCCATGTCAGCGCCTTATCAGTCAGCTCTTTCGTCTTTTCAGGATACTTGCTATTTAATGGATTCGTCTCGCACGGGTCGTCGATGAGATTGAATAACGCCGCTTCCGAGCCATCGGCATTGACGAGCAACTTCCAGTCGCCTTCACGGATTGCCACATTGGGACTGACATCGTTGTCGTCAGGCTTGGGAAAAGCGGTCTTGTCGTTGCGCCGGTATTCCCAGCAGATTGCTTTTTCGCGCTTTTGTGGCGCGCCGAGTAAGGCTTTATTCATATCTGTCCCATCGGAAATGTATCCTCTCGGTAAGGGTACATTAGCAATACTGCATAAACTTTCGAACATATCCAGCGCGCTCACGACGGAAGTGCCGTCGACCTTTCCTCGCGGCACTAAACGGTCGCTGCCGCTCCATACAATGAATGGCAACCTTGTGCCACCCTCGTATAGAGAGGCTTTACAACCTCTGTAATGTCCGGCGCGACTGCCCCTGAAACTTGGCGCCGGGCCATTATCGCTCGTGAAAATCACAAGTGTATTTTCCGCAATCCCAAGTTTTTTCAAGCCATCGAGCAGGCGTCCAATTTGCCGGTCGTATTCAGCAAGAACGGTGCGAAAGTTTTTTTCGCTTTCCTCGCCATCGGGAAAGACCATCTGTTCTTCGAAGTTACCTACCCAGGGCGTGTGCATATCGTCGGGCCATAAATTGACGAAGCAGGGCGTTCCCCGGTTTCTTTTCAGGAAGTCGAGCGTTTTATCTACGAAATAGGCGGTACGGTTCCATCGCTTGACGATATCGTCGGGCGACCATATCCAGTTGGATGCCGTCAGTAGCGGGTCGGGGTCGGGACTTTCCCAGGTGCTGGCATATTCGTTATATCCGTAACTAAAGATGGGCGGCGCATTATTCACATCGCGACCGCCACCCATGTGCCATTTGCCGAAATGGGCTGTTTTATATCCGGCGGCTTGTAACGCGCGTGGAAGCGATGGAGCGTTGGGGTCGAGGAAATCGGCCATCTCCGCATCGCGGTTACCTGCGCGCGTTTGCAGGTAACTGGTGATATGCCACTGTGCCGGATGCTGGCCGGTGAGCAGTCCTGTCCGTGACGGCGAACTGATGGGCGAGGCGCTGTAATACTGTGTGAATCGAATGCCTTCCGCCGCCATCCTGTCGATGTAGGGAGTCGGCACAAAATGTCCGTCGTAACAGCCTAAATCGCTGAAACCCATATCATCGGTCAGGATAAAGATAATGTTCGGGCGCTCTATTTCAGGCGCTGGCGGCGATGATTGGGCAAGAAGTGCAGGAGGAAATGCAAGCGCCCCCAAAGTTGATAACACTGTTGCCTTCATCTTCTTTCAATATACGTCACAACATCTTCGATCGCATCGGGGTCGCCTTTGGCTGGCCCATGCCACACCCCAATTCCAAAAGTAGTTATATAAATCATTTCCGAATCGCGCGGATCGGGTATGACGCGGTGCCCCCATTTGAAATTGAAACCCCTGATGCGCGTCCATGTTTTGGCGCCGTCTTCCGAATAATAGGCCGAGGCGTTGAATCCGCAGGCGTAATACCGACCGTTGCGCGGGTCAAAGGTAACAGCGTGAACATGCTGATCGTTTTCCATCGTCTGCGTCCATGTCCTGCCTTCGTCGTCCGAAATATATATCCCGCCTCCCACATCGGATGTGAATTTTCCCGGCGTTGCCCTTCCCCATGCCGATAGCACAAGCCGTTTCGGATATTTTTTAGTTGTGAGAATACTTGTGGGCCCGTTGCAGCCTTCGGGAAGCATTATCTTTGTCCATGATTCGGCGCCGTCGGTCGACTTGTACAATGCCCCGTCGCGGTCGTCGCCGATACTGCCGTCCTCGCTTCGGCGACTCACAACCAAGAAAAGCGTTCCATCGCTTTCGCGACGTTCTATTTGCCAGGCAAAAGGCTTCTCGCCTTCTATTCCGTTGTTCTTTTGCGTCCAGTTCAGTCCGTCGTCGGTCGATTTGTAAACACCTTTACCGAATGCGCAGGCATAGAGCGTTCTCGTGTTCTTTTTACTGGTTGGGTCCAGCAGGATATGCGTCATGGCGGCTTCGCCGATGGATTCGCTCACTACTTGCCATGTGGCGCCGCCGTCATTTGAAAGCAGTATGCCACCCTGATAAGTGTCGGTACTGCGGGTACGCCACATTTTGGGACGCGGTAAATCGTGATTCAAACTCATCACCGTCCAGATGCGTCCTTTCACTTCGGGATCGAAAGTTAGCCAGTAAGTGGTATTTACCCAAGGTTCGGGAACGCCGTTGTCATGGGTGGCGCTCAACCAGCCTTTTCCTCCGTTTTTGCTTTCAACCAGCCCTACATCGGTCATCGTAATAAACAGGTGGTTTTCGTCGAACGGATCAAAATCGATGGTATAACAGGTGGTCACTTCCACATTGCGCGTGGTATAACTGCCGTCGGGCAGACGCTCGGAATATATCTCTTCCCATGTTTCTCCGCCGTTCATGGTTTTGATGATGCGGCCAAAGTCTGTCCGGTAACATATATTGGGGTCGGTTGCCGAAATGGACATGGCATGAGGGAGTTCGCACCAACCCGAACCGAACCGAAGGTCTAACCAGCTGCCGGGGAAGTTGGGCGTGACAATGGGGTCTCTCTCCCTGTTGCTGCCTCTGACCACTTTATCCTGCCACGGAAGCGTCCATGTCCTGCCGAAATCCGTACTTTTTGCTATGCCAAAACAGGTGGTGTCGGCGTGGATTCGTAAATTTTGATAGGCAAGATACAAGGTACCCGGGTTCTGTGCGCTTGTTGCCAGTTGTCGAAATTCGGCGGTTTTCCGGTCGGGCATACAGTAACCAAGCAAGCCATCCTTGCGGTCTTCCCATGTTTTTCCTCCATTATCCGAATAGAAAAGGCCCAGTTGCGTGTCGTAAACGCGGTTGTAATATCCTTGTCCGGAGATGCCATAAATAATAAATTTCTTCAAACCGGCATCGTATCCACCCGCGAAAAAGTTGAATTTCACGTCCTTATTCGGAGCGCTATAACTTTGCCATCGACCGTTGACACGCTGATCGGCGCCTTCAAGCCATGCAACATAGATACTCCGCTGCTCGGGCGGAGACGAAGGGTCGATATAAATATTCTTTACGTCGTGATCAAACTCTTTTTCTTTCATCCAGGTTGAACCGCCGTCGGCGCTTGAATAAAATGCCACGTTCTGGTCGACGCTGATAACTGCATATAAATGTTTCGAATTTGTCGGGTCTACGGCAAATGCCTGTACGGATCGGCGGGTCGAATCTTTTGGCATGATCACTTCGGCGCCATGATCGCCTTTGGAAACTTTGCACAGCACATCCGACGGGTCGGGATAAAAGAGTTTCCAGGTGCGCCCTTTATCCTCGCTTTTGAACAGTGCAAACGAATTGGCGTACACTACATTCGGATCGATCGGGTCGAATACGAAAAAACGCACCTGATGGCTCAGGCTGAACATTCTCCACGATTTGCCGCCGTCGTGCGTGACCATCGAACCGGTCATGTCGCAAGTGGCGAACGCCAGGTCAGGGTCATGCGGGCTGATTGCCGGACTAAACATGGATCCCCCTCCTCCGATACCGACGGGTTTCCATTCAACATGCCTGTTGCCTGATTTTTCGGTCTGTCGGGCGTCGGAGCTGCACGAAAAAAGAATCGACGATAAAAGTGTAATACATACGGTGTATATTAACCATGACTGAAATAAATTTTTGTTTTTCATTGTTGATTTTTATGAGTATTAAAATGATTATGCTTTGAATTGACGCAAAGGTATGTTTTTTTTTAAAATATCAATCAACTATTCTTATTATTTTTGGAAGATTTCCCAAAAAAGAAATGTACTTTTTTGCAAAATATAAAATAAATCTAAGTACATGACAAAAAAATTTCAGTCCAATTTTATATATATAAGTATAAATGATAGCGACACACGATATTTTTATGTAACAATTTGAAAACAACGAAAACAGTTGTATTTTTATTTGGAAAAAACTTTGAGATTCCGTACCTTTATAGATTAATAATCAATAAGTTGTTATGAATATGGAAAATCCCAAAGTCGAGTGCAAATCTACT
>Ga0082212_10005107_pt1 | contig 18011 bp, 18 predicted proteins | sample TergutNt197P3_FD_71548 | JGI IMG/M metagenome (GOLD analysis project Ga0082212, IMG submission 71548) | Neocapritermes taracua P3 segment gut microbial communities from Petit-Saut dam, French Guiana - Nt197 P3 | ecosystem: Host-associated > Arthropoda: Insects > Digestive system > Gut ...
TCTTATCCAATTCTTCCTCCTCGCAGACCAAAAGAATATGTATATGGTCGCGACAAATATTATACGCCAATACATTTAACTCGTCTTCTTTTACGATTTCGCAAATTGTTTTTGTAATAATAATTTCATCTTCGTCAGTAAGTTGGCGCGGAACGCTGTCAAGGGGGCATACCCCCTTGCTTTTAATAAAACGCATTTCCCGCACATTGTAATCAATCATTCGTTGAGATGTACGACTATCGTGTGTGGCTGTAGTTACATGAAACGCTTTTTTGTCTTTCTCTGTAAATACTTGCGGAAATTCTTTGTGCCAGTCGAAGGATTTATATAGCAAGGGGTCATGACCCCTTGTCATAATATTTGCATACAGCGCATGTTTAAATGTGGAATAATCCTTGTAAAACTTCTTTGTTATCTGGTCTTCGCTGTTGGCGGATTCGCTTTTCAGATGTTTGGGTAAATCTTTTGCGATATTTTCGTAAGCCAGACAAATCCATAGTACGGCAAAATCATCTTTTGTCAAATTAAACAGATTAAATTCCTCGCAATCAATTGTATTATCAATATATAACCGTAACTTTTCAAAATTGGAAATAACCACGTAGGATGCTTTCCGATGGTTGTTTTTATAGCTGAAAGCCTGCGTTTCAACCTGTTTCAGGTCTGTAGTTTTATGGTCTTTCAGTTCAATAACTGCTTTCACTTCGCTGTTGACGAGTATAGCGCCATCGGCTTTCCTTGCGTCCTTTTCGTTTTTCTTTTCCGTAATCAGGTTGAAGTCAGGTTCGGGATGAAGCGTATAACCAAGAATATCAACGAAAAGTTTCCGTAAAAATCCTTCCTGAAACTGCTCTTCCTTACTGTTACGAATATTTTCCCGAATTTCGGGATTATGGAAATATTTTGCATACAAGGTATAAGCAGCAACAATTTTATCGCCCTCTGCAGTCAGGTGTTTTTTCAGAATCGTACTTTGAAACAAGCCCATAATCACATTGTTTTTTTGATTGCAAAGATAGCGATATTTATGGTTTCATCAAGATATTTATTTGTATTTCACTGTTTCAACTTCTTTTTGCATCTTTGTCGGCGTATGCGGGATTATTATACAATTCCTCTATCAAAGCGGGATAGGTTTCCAACTCTGTCAGGTTGATAGTTGTGAGTTTTCGGCGGGGTATGGTGGTTATTTCAATTTATTTTTGGCTTTGTCAGTCAGGTTGTAGCCGCCTGTTTTTTTTGAGCCGATATACTCAATTAAACCGCAATCTTTCAAAACCGTTAAATATTTTTTTATGGTTGTTCTTCCTTTTTCTGTTTTTTCAGTATGAATGCCGGTTGCATTTTATTTGATTTCAATGGCGTTGCTTTGGCATATTTCGTGGCAGCAGAAGCAGCTGATACATTTTTTACTGTCTAATATGACTCTTTGCGGATTTTTCGGACTGATACGGATTGCCTGAACAGAACAAATCCTGATGCAGACCTGGCATCCGGTGCATCGGTTTTTGCAAAAGACCGGTTTGCGCTTTAATTTGTTGCGGAGAAAAGGGATACGTTTCAGAACGATGTTAAGCAACATCTTCCACAAGGATATCTTTGGAATAAGTTTAAAATCTGTTCGTATAATTTGCTCCATATCACTGCCTTGCAATACTATTTCATCAATGGATGAAAGCCATTTTTTACGCATTAATCCTTCGCTGCTGGTTTCGATTTCCAAAGGGGTGTATCCGATAATCTTTGTTGCGATGATATCGAGCGCCAACGGGTTCGATGAACCAAGCACAAGATGCAACGGGTAACGCTCGCCATTACCCGGGCCGGAACCTTCCATCGCCCATATTGCGTCCATAAAGATAAAGTCAGGCGTAATGATTTCGTTCAAATCAATTAGAAAAGAAGCCATAGACCGACTGTTTCTGTGGAAAGCATGTTGTTTGGTTTTATGAAGATGCGGGATCAATCCGAAACTGTTTTTGATAGCGCCAGTAAACCCCATCAGTTCATGCGTCTTCAGCTTGGGCAGCGAAAAAAAATAATCCACTTCATTCACAATGCCTGCAACAGGCGTTTTCCCTGAAGGTAACGACAGAGATGTTGTGTTTTTTCCAAAATAAACCCATTCTGCTCCTGTCTTTTCGCAGACTTCAATGATACCCGACTTATGGGGCTTAAATGAGGGTGAATGATAACCGGGGGAATCGCCCACATAGATTTTCCCGACATGCCGGCTTTGCAGAAAACGAATAACGGCTTCCACGAAAACAGGATGGGTGGTAATCGCCTTTTCAGGTATTTCATCCAAAAGAATGTTTGGTTTTACTAAAACTTTTTTCCCTTCAAGTTCAGGGCCTTGCGACCGAGTATATATTTCATCAAATATTGGCAATAATTTGTCGATATCATATTCCGAACAGGAATGACAGCAAACACAAGTATTCATAGGTGAAAATCTGTGGACTCTTTTGGTATTAGAATGAAAGAAGCATTTGCCAAATATACGTGGCGCCGTTAGCATCAACCATGTTCCAGACACGTTCCGCCAATTCGGGACAACCCTGTACTTTATCGCACCGGAGATCCTGAAGGTGTTCCTGCCATGTGACACACGTACCTGCCGGACGTCCTGTGGCTGGAGGAATTACGTTTTGCGGTTTATAGCCGGTATGCGGACGTACCACCAGTTCGTCAAGCGGTTCGTCGGGGTCATCGTATATGCCAAATTCGCGTGTCGCATCAACCATTGCCTTCATATTTTCGACGGTGGCTTCGTTCTGTATGATAGCGCTTGCATCCATGATATAACCGCCTTCCTTTCCAAGTATACCGATCAGTTTTCTGACCTCTGCACGTACTTGATCAGGGGTTCCGACTGCCAGTGTGACATTGCTCAAGCCGCCACTGATAGCAAATTTGTCGTGCAGTTTGTCGTGAACCGTCTGCGGATTTCCGCGATCAATATGGTAGACAATGCTCCGTTCAGGCAGTTCATGAAAAGCATCGAGATGTACATCCCAGTTGCCTTCGGCGTAGAACATTGTTTGATGGCCTTCCTTCCACAACTGTTCGATGACAGGACGTACAGTCGGCCAATAGATATTATCGAAATGTTCCGGTTTGACAAAGGGTACGCATCCTCTGTGCATCCAGTAGCCGATTGGAACTTGCGATCCGGGGTCTGCCGACTGTGATGCCAGCCAGTGCAGGTGAGGCATGAGCGCCTCGCATGCTTTCATCACTTTTTCCGGCTGTTCAAACAAGTCCATTGTCAAACCGATATAACCCCGTAGTTTGTCGCCCAGAATGTCTAACGGCGCTTTGAAGATACCGCAAATTGCGCCTGGCGTTCCCGCCTCATTCATCATGCGTGCGCCATGGGGGCCATAGGCGTTGAAGTACTGAACCAAAGCCATAGCGGATGAGACCAAAGCCACATCGCTTCGGAATGTGTTTTGTGTTCCGGCGCCTGCAATGCGTCGCGAGGCGCGCGGTAACCATACTTCGTATAAAAATGCGGTAGGATCGGCAATGAGACGGTCGTACTCGTCGGCGCGCATGAACGCCTGTTCTTCTGGCGGTTCAATATACTGAAATCCCCTGTCAGGCGGAACATTAACGCCCGGAACGCCATAATAGCGGATCGATGCCGCATCGGTGATGCAGGGCCAAACGTATATCATATTTGAAGGTACGGCATCCCAATCATAATCCTTACAGCATTGTATCATCGCCTCAAAAGCGTCAGGGTAATTTTGAGTTAGCTGCTGGCAGTTATAACCGGCATGAACACCGGTAAATTCGGCTGCAAACGGGCGGATAGGAATCATATCCGGTTTGCGGTTGTTTAATGCCGTCACAAAACGGCGTAAACGCTTCTGAAAAAGTTCATTCACATCATTCATAGGCAATATTTTATTAATTCAAACGACAAATTTATGAAAAAAAACGGAAATAAGTTGCATAAATAAGAAAAAAGTACTAATTTTGCGCCCTGATTTTTCCTCAGAGGGTAGAAAAGCGGTATCGGAGTGATACCCACCTTCGGGATTTAACCTGTTAATAATAAAACAGATGTTTGCAATTGTAGAAATGAATGGCCAGCAATTTAAGGTCGAAAAAGGAAAAAAAATGTTTGTGCATCACATCCAAAATTCGGAGAGCGGCCAGACAGTTGAATTTGAAAAAGTGTTGTTAGTCGATGTGGACGGTACGATTACCGTAGGAACGCCGACGGTGAACGGAGCAAAAGTAGTGTGTGAAATCGTTTCACCGCTTGTAAAGGGAGAAAAAGTTCTGATCTTCCATAAGAAAAGAAGAAAAGGACATCGTAAATTGAACGGTCACCGTCAGCAATTTACAGAAATGAATATAACTGATATTGTTGTTTAAACGGATAAGGAGGATAAGAAAATGGCACATAAAAAAGGAGTTGGAAGTTCGAAGAACGGGCGTGAATCTGAAAGCAAACGCCTTGGCGTAAAGCTTTTTGGCGGCGAGTTTGCAAAAGCCGGAAATATTATTGTCCGTCAACGTGGAACAGCACATCATCCCGGCGAAAATGTCGGCATTGGTAAAGACCATACGATTTATGCTTTGACCGATGGCATTGTTATTTTTCGAAAAACAAAAAATAACCGTTCATACATTTCTGTCAGAAGCGCTGTTGCGGAGCCTGTTTTGAAATCGGACGTTAAGGCGCCGGAAGCAATTGCCGAACCGGTTGATGAAGCGACCGTTGCGACAGAAGCAATCGCTGAACCGGTTGTTGAGGCCACCGTTGAAACAGCAGAAGCACAATAATTCCACCTGTTCGGATTTTTAATCCGAAAGCGTTGATTATAAGTATTTTTCGTATATCCGGATTTGTAATCCAATTGGACAGTGTTCCAATTGGACAATTTGATTTGTAATAACATGAAGAAAATCTTATACATATTATTAGTCATTGTTGCTGCGCTTGGCATCGTTTCGTGCGGTGCGCGCAAAAATACAACGGCGCCGCCCAAATATAGCAGCCAAACCATTGCAAGGCTGTCGAAACAATACGGTGTGTATCTGACGCAAGCGGATAATATATCATTATACAATGCAGGAAGCAGTTGGCTGGGGGTAAAATACCGTTACGGCGGAAACGCGAAAACCGGCGTCGACTGTTCCGGATTAGTTGGCAATTTGTATAGACAGGTTTATGGGATCAAACTGGAACGAAGTACGGCAAACATACTTAAGAAAAACTGCGCTACCGTCAACCGCAATAATCTGCGTGAAGGCGATCTTGTTTTTTTTAGAACCTCCAGTTTATCAAAGGCGCCCAGCCATGTAGGGATCTATCTGAAAAACGGTAAATTCATTCACTCCAGCTCCTCAAAAGGCGTTATTGTCAGTAGCCTGTCGGAACCTTATTTCGTCCGCAACTGGTTTACGGGTGGAAGGGTGAAAAGATAAAAAGATAAAAGAGTGAAATGTACCCTATTCCGGGTAAGTTTTTGGTAAACGTTGAAATTTTATTTACTTTTGTGTCTTGTAAAGTTAATTAAAATTACTATGCTTACTTTAAAAAATATTACCGAACAACGGGACGAAGTAATTAGTCGTCTGGCTATTAAGCGCTTTGACGCAGCTGAAAAAATTGATCGGATAATTGAATCAGACACGATTCGACGCCGTACACAAACTGAGCTGGATGTCTGCCTGTCGGAAATTAAATCTTTCTCAGCGAAGATAGGAACGTTGATGAAAGAAGGTAAAAGGGAAGAAGCCGAAGCGGCCAAAACAAAAGTATCTGAATTGAAAGAGCGTAGCAGACAATTGGATGAAACGAAATCCGGCGCCGAGAAAACGATTCTGGAATTATTGATGCTCATACCAAATCTCCCTCATCAATCCGTTCCGGCAGGCCGTACTGCAGAAGATAATAAATGCGAAAAGACGGGAGGCGCCGTCCCTGTTTTACCCGACGATGCGCTTCCCCACTGGGAGCTTGCAAAAAAATACAATCTGATTGATTTTGAACTGGGCGTCAAAATAACAGGCGCCGGATTTCCAGTATATACCGGTTACGGCGCCCGCCTGCAACGCGCATTGATTGATTTCTTTTTAGACAGCGCACGTGAAGCCGGTTATTTGGAAATTCAACCCCCTTACCTGATTAATGCCGAATCCGGCTATGGTACGGGAAACCTGCCTGACAAAGAAGGTCAAATGTATTACTGCGGCTTAGATGACCTGTACCTTATCCCAACAGCCGAAATACCCGTAACGAACCTGTATCGCGACGTCATTCTCGATAAATCATCGCTGCCAATTAAGAACACCGCTTATTCGGCCTGTTTCCGTCGCGAAGCCGGTTCTTACGGAAAAGATGTGCGCGGGTTGAACCGTCTGCATCAATTCGACAAAGTAGAAATTGTACGGATTGATACGCCCGAACATTCCTATCAATCCCTGCAGGAAATGGTTGATTACGTTGAATCGTTAGTCGAACGGCTTGAATTGCCCTGGCGTATCCTGCGACTTTGCGGCGGCGACTTGAGTTTTACTTCTTCGCTCACATTCGATTTTGAAGTCTATTCCGCCGCTCAAAAGCGCTGGTTAGAAGTGAGTTCCGTGTCAAACTTTGAAAGTTTTCAGGCAAATCGCCTCAAATGCCGTTATCGCGATGATGATAAAAAGATACAGTTATGTCATACGCTGAACGGTAGCGCATTAGCCTTGCCGCGAATCGTAGCTGCACTCCTTGAGAACAACCAGACGACAGATGGTATACGTATTCCAAAAGCGCTGGTTCCCTATACGCGGTTTGAGTGGATAGCGTCTGAATAGGGCATGAGATTTCTTGGTATTATCCCCGCACGCTATGCTTCTACACGGTTTCCCGGCAAACCGTTGGCGGATTTGTGTGGTAAATCGGTCATCCAGCATGTTTATGAACAGGTACAAGCGTCGGTCGATGAACTTATTGTTGCAACTGAAGACAGTCGGATTATAGATGCCGTGCAAAAATTTGGAGGTCGCGTAACGCTTACTTCTCGGAACCATCATAGCGGAACAGACCGCTGTTATGAAGCCTGTCTTAAAATGAATCAAATATTTGATGTTGTGATAAACATTCAGGGAGATGAACCGTTTATCCAACCGCAACAGATTGAATTATTGAAAAACTGTTTTTTGGAAGCAGATACGCAAATTGCTACATTAGTCAAACCCATAGAAGCGGATGGTGATTTCGAGCAAACGCTCGCTAATCCGAATACGCCGAAGGTTGTACTCAATAACCGTAGCGAAGCCCTGTATTTCAGCCGCTCCATCATTCCGTTTATTCGCGGGAAAGAACGCGCTGAATGGTTAATAACGCATACATTTTACAAGCATATCGGATTATATGCTTTCCGACCGGATATCTTAAAAGAAATAACCGCATTACCACAGTCGTCGCTTGAAATAGCCGAAAGCCTGGAGCAATTACGCTGGCTGCAAAACGGATACAGGATCAAAACAGCGATAACGTATCAGGAAACGATTGGGATCGATACCCCTGAAGATTTGGAACAGGCGAAGAAATTGATTATTGATGGCTCTCGCCATCAATAATCAATTTCTTCGCTTGCTTGAATATTGTTTTTTCTCGCGTTCTTTTTGCTGTTTACGCAACTGTTCCTGTTGCTGTTTTTGCATTTCGGCCATGCGTTGCATGAAGCCGGATTTCTTTTTCGGCTTCTTTTTATTGGCTTCCAGTTGCGCCAGCAGTTTCTCTTCGTTAACGGCATAGCGCGATATCATTGTCTGCGCAATTCCAATCAGGGTGGAAATAAAAAAATAATAACTTAACCCTGCCGCATTTTGATTGAAGAAAACGAAGAACATAATCGGCATCATATACATCATCATATTCATCCCTGCCATCTGCTGTTGTCCCGCATTCATCGCACTTGTCATCTTTGTGCTGACAATGTTTACGATTGCCATCAACAGACAGAACAAACTGATATGGTTACCTATAAACGATGAAATCATCGGGATATTGGCTTCCCACGATACGATGGCATCGTAGGTAGAAAGGTCTTCCGCCCAAAGGAAACTTTGCTGTCGCAATTCGATTGATGTTGGGAATAGCCAGTATAAGGCAATCAGGATTGGCATCTGCAATAACATCGGCAGACAACCGCTCATCGGGCTTGCGCCTGCACTGCTATATAATGCCATTGTTGCCTGTTGCAATTCCATTGCCTGTTCTTTCTTTGGAAATTTCTGTTTTAACTCATCGACCTGCGGTTTCAATACGCGCATCTTTGCCTGCGAAATCGACGATTTATAGGTAAGTGGGAATAAAATAATCTTTACAATAAGCGTTAGTAAAAAAATGATTAATCCGTAGTTGGTCATGTATTTCCCAAGAAAATCAAATATCGGCACAATAAAAAATTTGCTGATGGGGCGTATCCAGTTGTAACCCATCGGAACAAGTTTGTCGAGTTCTAACATATTATCAGCTTGCGTATCTTGGTCATACGTGCGTAACAGTTTATATTTGTTTGGCCCGAAGAAAAACCGGAATCCGATAGATTCGTTCTTCGCAGGGCTAAAAGGCGCTGAAGTCGTCGCAATGAACTCTTTCAGATATTTTGCATCTGTTTGGTTTTGTTTTGCAGAAAGGGTAGACGACACAAATGCGTCGTCGGCAATCAAAGCGGATGAAAAGAATTTATTCTTATAACCAACCCATTTCAATCGCGTCGAAATTTGTTTTGTTTCATCTTTTGCCTCGCCAAAATGCTCCACGTTATCCGAAAGGAACTTGTAATACAGACCTGTATATTGATTTTCCAATTTACGTCCTTTCTCCTGAATACGCATCATCTGACGCCATTCAATATCCAGAGAATTGGTAGACAGGGCGAGAAGTCCGTTAAGTCCGCTCGTTTGAATTTTAAATCCGAGCATATAATCATCTGGCAACAACGTATAGACTAAGTCGATAATACCCTGATCACCAACATGCAGACGCATTGTAACAGCATTTTGCGACGGATTCCGGATAGGGGTAAAAAACAAGTCAGAAGTGTTGATAACAAGGTTATTGGCCGTACCAAATGTCATATTAAACGATGCCTCTTCATTTTCAAACAGTACCAGCGGTTCTTTCGTATAGGTGACATAGTCTTTTACGCGGGCATAACTTACAAATCCCCCTTTGCTGTTTATCCTGACTTCGATGTTATCATTTTCAAGTGTGATGATTTCATCTGTACCGGTTGTAGCCGACGCGAAAACGCCGAAATTACGCAGCCAGTAATCCTGACGAACCGAATCAGGCATCTCTTCGGGCGATAATTCCTGAAGAGATACCGCCTCATCAAGTTCCTGTTGCATCAGCGTAGTCTGCCGTTGCATCTCTTTTTGCACGATAATAATCGAATCCTGATAACGCTGTCGGGCCTCCAACTGTTCTTTAGTAGGGCGATTCAGCAGGGTGAATCCAATAAAAACTAATCCTATTAAAATAAAACCGATTACTGTATTTTTATCCATATTTTTTATTAGTTATTAGAGTTTAGTTATGAAACTCTTAATTCTTACTTCTTAATTTTTAACTCTTAATTTGCGTAGCATCAATCGCTGCTTTGATAAAACTCACAAACAACGGATTCGGATTGACGACCGTACAATTGTATTCGGGATGAAACAGCACGCCGATGTACCATTTTAGCGAGGGAACTTCCACGATCTCTACCAAATTTGTATCCGGATTCTCTCCTACACAACGCATTCCTGCATCCTCAAACATCTGTCTGTATTCGTTATTAAACTCATAACGATGGCGATGACGTTCTTGAATCAGCGGAGTTCCATAAATCTCAACAGCCTTCGATCCTTTTTTCAATGCACAGTCGTAAGCGCCTAACCGCATAGTTTCGCCTAAATTTGAAAGATTTTTCTGCTCTTCCATGATGTCTATCACTTTGTACTTCGCATGGCTTTCCACTTCTGTCGAGTTCGCGCCTTCCATTCCCATTACATTGCGCGCGTATTCGACAACCATACATTGCATCCCCAAAGAAATACCGAAACACGGCATATCGTTTTCACGGGCATATTTCAAAGCGGCATATTTACCTTCCAGGCCGCGCTGTCCGGAGCCGGGCGCAATAACAACGCCATCCATCGCTTTCAAAGTTTCGTCCGCATTTCCGTCATTCAGTTTTTCAGAATTAATGAAATGCAAATCAAGTTTCCGGTCGTTGAAAATAGAGGCGATCAGCAGGGATTCTTCAATTGATTTATAGGCATCCTGCAACTCAATATATTTACCGACAAGTCCGATTTTTACTGCTTTGACGGCTTCGTTTTTGTGTTGTAAGAAGTCTTCCCATTGCATCATATCCGAAGTTGAACCGGTGGGCATACCTAATTTTTCGAGTACAATTTCATCCATCTTCTGGCGATGAAGCATCAAAGGCACCTCATAAATTGCAGACACATCAATCGACTGAACAACCGCCTCTTTCGATACATTACAAAACAAAGCCACCTTGTGCAGGATTGGAGCGGATAATTCCTGTTCGGTTCTGAGCACAAGGATATCAGGCTGAACACCGAGCTCTTGCAGTTGTTTGACGGAATGTTGGGTGGGTTTCGTTTTATACTCTTTTGCTGCAGCAATGAACGGGACATATGTCAGGTGAACGCACAGGCAATCTTTTCCCATCTCCCATTTCAGTTGTCGCACGCTTTCAATGAAAGGAAGCGATTCTATATCGCCCACCGTACCTCCAATTTCAGTAATCACAAAGTCGAATTTTTCTTTTGTACCGAGCAGTTTTACATTTCGTTTGATCTCGTCTGTTATATGCGGAATCACCTGAACCGTTTTGCCAAGATAATCGCCTCGGCGTTCCTTTTCTATCACTGTTTGATAGATACGACCGGTTGTCACATTGTTTGCGCGCGTCATCGGCATATTCAGAAAACGCTCATAATGTCCAAGGTCCAAATCCGCCTCATGACCGTCATTTGTAACGAAACATTCGCCATGTTCATAAGGGTTCAGCGTTCCCGGATCAACATTTATATATGGGTCAAACTTCTGGTTAGTAACTTTATAACCGCGTGCCTGAAGCAATTTCCCCAGGGATGCCGATACAATACCCTTCCCAAGTGAAGAAACGACGCCTCCCGTCACGAAAATATACTTTGTCTTTGCCATTGCATTTTCATTTTTATAATTAAGCGACAAAGATAGTGTATGCAGAGAAATATTCAAAAAAACATGTTAATTTTTATACCTCGGGGCGTCAGTTTTCCCGGATAATCATACAAAGAGTGAGCTATGCAATTCACCTTTTACAGTAAATATTTTCCAATACGGTTCCATCTGATTTGTTTCAGTTCCCTGTCTCTCGAAAAATAGATCATTACGGCTTTACCGACAATTAAATCTTTCGGTACAAATCCCCAGTATCGGCTGTCAATTGAGTTACCGCGATTATCGCCCAGCACAAAATAGCCGTCTGTCTTAAACATATATTTATCATCCGTCATAAAGGTATTATTACTGTACTCTCCGTTTTCTATTCGGATAAAATGACGGTATAAATTGGTATTTGCTGAATCCAATATTACAGACAGCCCTTTTACAGGCACAATTACCGGCCCGAAATTATTTAGCGTCCATTCGAGACTCCCCAGCGGGAAATCGATAACGTGTTCAGTATCCGGAATAATTACTGTGGCGGGCGTGTCAATCACGCTATCGCAGACAAATACGATGCCCCCACGAAGTAATATTTTTTCACCCGGCAGGCCAATACACCGCTTAATCAACTGATTACCTCCCCCGTCGGGGTGGTTGAAAATAATCAGGTCGTTACGGTGAATGTTGTTTTTCCCAAGTTTGCTTACCACAAGCCGGTCACCTGCATATATTAATTTCTCCATACTTCCGGAGGGTATCATGCACACGTCAGCTACCCATATCTTTATTATTTGAGATATCAAATACAATACGGACAGACATAAAAATGTATTGGCAAAATATTTTCCAGCTTTCATACTAATTTTTCTGCAAATATATCAATTTTTTTATATTCATCAAAAAAATGTTTACGAAATACGAAATAGGCCGGTTGCAGTACAACAGCAAAATACATTCTCTTTCGCTCTGTTGAAAACAGAGCGCTATAATAAGATTGTTAATAATGCTGATTTAAATTTCTTACCTGTTCCTGTTTCATTTCATTTGAACTCATAATAAAACAGTATAGGATTCGTGTCTTGCGGCAAATTATTTAACTGTTCATATTTGTCCACGTCTTTTTTTAAAGGATTGTCTATTTTTATTCGTTCCATATACCGATCTATCGAAAACATCCCTATTATTTCATATAAACCATTATCATCAGAACACGCAAATTTGTTTACCAGCCAGGGCATATCATATCCTATGTCATTGATTAATAATTTTGTTGTACGGGTAATGCCATTTTCTTTATTATATAAAACAAAAAATCTTTCACGGTTACTCATATAAAAAAAACTTATATAGTCATTCCATTCCATAAAACTATGGATGTTATGGGTAAATCCTCTATCTGTTATCAATTCTAAAATATTATCCTGTGAATTCTCCATCATTTTTGATAAATCTTTCGATGTTATCCAGTTTTTTTCTTTAATGACAGCGAATGGTTCTATTTGTTTTCTCCCAATTGAAATGACTGTATCCATAAAATAGTTGATATATTTACAGTTATCCCGATGTCTTGCATAGAAAAAACTTTCTTCATTTTTTCCTATAGTAGCTAATACTCCATCCTAGCCCTTAATATAGGCTGTGGCATCAAGCCAGCATTGTTTTTGCTTTCCGGTAGACATGTCTATTTCCTGTAACAGGCAACCATTATTGTTAATATGCCAGTAGTTAATATCCGTATACAGTTTCTCATTGTGATATTGTATGTGCAGGCAATTATACGATCTTTCTCCTATTTCGATCCGGTTTTTATATTTGCCTGAATTTATCTCATATGATAATATTTGATCAGCGTCGTCGTCCAGTAAATAAACAATCTCATTTTCAGCATCAATTGTAAAATCTTTGGTAGACAGGTATTCGCCCGGACCGTTACCCTTGTTTCCGTATTTTCGAATAAATTTTCCTTCTCTGTCAAAAGCATATAATCCGGGATTATTTCTGCTGTCATCAAGTATAAAAATAAAATTCTTATATGCCTGTACACCATTAACATTTCCTATTAACACATTATTACCCGTTTCAAGAATAATCGTTTTCACATGGGAGCATATTTCGGACAAAAAGATTTTTTCGTTTTTTTCCGCATTATCAATATCAATGATATACAGGTGTTGATTTTCTCCTGTTTCCTGTATTTTTGTCCCGCTACTGCATCCCCATAAACATAGAAGATAAATAAGTATTCCAATTCGATAATTCATTTCCCGAAAATTTAATTTAACATTATATATTTAGTAACATCAGAGCGTGTTCGTCAAAATACCGTAATACATTGCGGCATAACGGTACTTCATTCCAAGTGCAAATAATAATGCACAAACGTTTGCATTAAGGCCAAAAATTCAATTTCTTCATTTCTTAAAAAAAATAATTATTAGTACGTTTGTTTATTTATCTATTTATATGGTTATCCATACTTTTCTGAATTTACGGTTAATCGAATAACGGGGCAAAGATAAATATTTCTTCTATTCCCTGCAATTATCTTGCGATTTGCAAAAAAAACCTTCAAGGGTTCTTAACTATTCTCTGAAAAGCATTTAGGCGCACATAAGGGTTGTGCCTGGATTCCTATTCAATCTGTATTTATTCCCCGTTTTTATACGACGGACTGACATTTTTATATTCGTTTACGAAATAGGCCGGTCGCCGTTTTGTTTCTTTGTAGATAATGCCCAGGTATTCGCCGATGATACCCAAAGACAGCAAAATGGCGCCGCCCAGGAATAGCAGCACGCTCATAAGCGACGGATACCCCACGACAGGGTCGCCGTACAACAGCGCCTTCGCAACTACAAATACGAGATAGACAAAAGCGAAAAAGGATATGAATATGCCCGTAACGGAAATGATCCGCAGTGGAATGGTGGAAAAGGAGGTAAGGCCTTTGACGGCAAGGTCGGTCAATTTCAGATAATTCCATTTTGTCCTGCCCGCTATGCGCGGGTCGCTTTCGTAATATATCGGTTTCTTGTTGAAACCGATATACGAAAACAGTCCTTTCATGTTGCGTTCATGCTCTTTCAGAGAGCGCAATGCCTGGATGGCTTTGCTGCTGAACATGCGGAAGTCGCCCGTATTGTCCTGTACCGGAATATCCGACAACCGTTTAAGCATGCGGTAATAAGTCCTTGAAGTCCACTTTTTTAACCAGGTTTCGCCCTTGCGCTTTAAGCGGTACGCATACACGTCGCCGTATCCCTTTTGCAATTCTTCAAACATCAAAGGTATGAGCTCGGGCGGGTCTTGCAGGTCGGCGTCGATGATCACCAGCGCATCGCCGCGAATATAATCTATTCCGGCGCTCATCGCACTCTCCTTGCCGCAGTTGCGCGACAGGTCAAGGTAACTGATGCGCGGGTCCTTCTCCTGCAACTGCCGGATGATGGCAAGCGAACCGTCCGTGCTCCCGTCATTCACAAACAGAAACTCCACTTGACAAGGTATCTGTTTCGATACCCTGTCCAACCGCTCATATAACAGAAAAATACATTCTCTTTCGTTGTATACAGGGGTTAGGATGCTTAATAAATTTGTATTCATTTAATTATTAACCTCTATTCTAAAAGTCTTTTCATGCTTTCAAGGTATTGTCGACTAAATTCCGGATTTTCCCTGTCTGGCACAAAAATATGCGATATTTTCATGTCGGGATGCAAAACGAAAAAATAGGGGACATTCCGTTCTTCCGCGGTCCAATTAAATGAATTGGGAGGAATTTTATAAATGGGTAAACTGAACCTATAGGTTCTTCGTAATATCATTAATTCTCTTTCAGTTTCATAAGAACACAGAATTTTAACAAAATCCCCGTTTTCTGAAACTTCTTTTTGAATCTCTTTTTCAAGTTCCATTAATGCATCAACATAACATTCATAACAACTTTCACGGGAAAACCAGTAAATCAAAACAGGCTTATCTTTAGACATTTCAGATAACAATTGTCCCTTATTATGGCTTTCTACGCAAAATATTTCTGGCGCTTTTAAACCTGTCTTTGAAACATTGTACTCAAAGATTGAACGAAAATAATTTTCACTAATCTGTATTTTTGCTAAATATTACAACAAAGATTGCTGATTATCTTTCATCTCCGTCATTTTATTAGGAAAATAAAAACATAAAAATAAGATAGTTATCAATAAAGATAAAAATAAAATGTACATGAAGTTTTTGTTTATTTTATTTATATTTATAGTAAAAAATAATTGGATTTGTATCCTCCGGTAAATTTAGAATTTCCTCATATTTATCCAGATTTTTTTTCATATATCCCTCTTCCTTTACTTGTTCAAGAACACGTTCCAAAATCCACCCGTCAATTATTTCATAGAAACCATCCGCATCGGAACACACTATATGGTTTACGATTTTTTCGTTAAAGCCTATATCATCTATCAAAAATTTCGCTGTTTTGGTATTATTGGTGTTTATATTATGTAAAACATAACAATAATCACTTTTTTTTCGATAACGAAATAACATATGGTCTGTCCATTCTAAATATCCGCCAATATTATAAGAAAAATCTCCCAAAAAAGAAGATAATCCTTCAAACTCTTCTTTGTCTATAATTTCTTTAAGTTGAGATACCCGTTTTGGGGATATCCAGTCTTTATCTTGAAGAACGGCAAAAGGAGACGCCCCATCTTTTCCAAACGATATTATCGTATCCATAAAATAATCTACAAATTTGAACGGCTCCTGATTTCTCACATAAAAAAAACTTTCATTCATTCTTCTTATTCTACCATTCCATCCTTTATTATATTGCTTAATATCAAGCCAGCATTGTGTTGATTTCCCTGTAAATATATTTATTTCATGTACCATACAACCGTTTTCAGATTCCCGATAATAATCGCCAGCTCCATATAATCTCCCATTATTGTACTGAATATATGAGAAATTTATTTTATTGTTCTCTATTAAGACCTTGTCGACATATTTACCTGTTACTATTTCATATTTTAATATTTGATTCATTTCAGAATCTAATAAATATACGATTTCGTTCTCCCCGTCAATTGTAAAATCAGATATTGATAGGTATTCGCCTGGACCTCCTCCCCTGCCTCCATACTTCCGAATGAATTTCCCTTCCTTGTTATAAGCGTATAAGCCTGTATTCATCCTGTCTAATACAAATATGAAATCCTTATATACTTGTACAATATCAACCCACCCCAACAAAATATCATCCTTAGTTTCCAAAATAATTGTTTTGATCTCTGAGCAAATTTCAGACAAAAACATATATTCTACCTTTTCTGCTTTATCTGTATTAATTACAAATAAATCAGAATTTTCTGCAGTATTACGAATATTATCTCTATTTTGATTACAACATGTCAAGCATAAAACCATGAGAAAAGCGCTAAATTTATTTTTCATTTTTTATCTTTTTTTTCGTTCATAATCTCCCCGAACTCTTCCAGAACATAGTCATCGCGCAGTCTGATCAGTTCGCGCAAATCCCTTTTGATGCTCTCCGTATCTTTCCATTCGCGGCATCGCAGGTTGGAGTAGATACCCAGATGTTTCCTCCTGGTGTATTTCCATAACCCTGTAATGGTGATAAAAATCAGCGCCGGATACATATGAATATCACAGGCAACAGCCGAAAAACGTATGGCCATTATGGGAGAATCTTTGTAGCTTGCTACTAAATCGGAAAAATTAACGGCATTGTTATTCTCATCAATCAGGATCAAATCCGGCGATAATAACGTTCCAGTGTTAAAATATATTTCTTCCTCAGTAACAGTTATTTTCGTGGATTTAAGTATTTCCATAATATTGTCTTTCAATTTTTTATCTATAGTTAGAGAGGCAATAAGAGGAAACATATTGTCGTACATCACTTCATTTAGATCTTTCTTGCTGTTTTTCGATTTTTTTATTAACGCTACATTCCTAACGAACGTTTCCGGATCAACCGGACTAATCAATAAATCGTCGGACATGAAAAACAAGCCACGGCTTGAAGATAAATGGCGCATGTCATTAAAATAAACAGCAGAAGTTTTGGTATTACCGGAAACCTTGGAAAAGAAACAGTCAAAAATAAAACCCTTGTTTTCTGTTGTAACTATCCTGTCAACACGTCCAATCAAACAATTATCTGTGGTTTCCAATCTGACAAAATTTACCTCTTCAAAAACTTCCGAATATTTTAAAACTGAATTAGGGTCAAAATTATCAATCTTTATTCGCGTTACAGTATTATCTAACTGAATGTCTTCGGTAATTGAATAATTATCGGTTGCTTGCTGTTTAGATGCTTGCCTGCATCCCTCTAAAAGAAATAGCAGGCAAGCAATTAATAAAAAATCTTTTTTCATTACTACACAAATAACGCATCACAACCTGTAGTACACTCCCAACAATGCGCAAAAGAAGACCCTTTTATGCATTTCATGTATTTACCGTCTTTGAAAATAAAGATATAATTTACCGTACAAGTATCTTTTTCACAATCATGGAGATTGCGGGTCGAGCCCGCAATGTCGGAGTGGAGAGCTTTGATTGCAAAAAAACTGATCCCGCCGGACACTTTCGACTTTACCTTACAGGAAGGAGTCGAATGCTTATGATTTACATACTTTAAGTTCATCCGAATTTTCGTTTAATCGAAATACACGGCAAAGATAAATACATTTTTATTCCATGCAAATATTTTGCGATTTTTTTTAAAAAAACCTTCAAGGGTTCTTAACTATTCTCTGAAAAGCATTTAGGCGCACATAAGGGTTGT
>Ga0082212_10005108_pt1 | contig 18010 bp, 20 predicted proteins | sample TergutNt197P3_FD_71548 | JGI IMG/M metagenome (GOLD analysis project Ga0082212, IMG submission 71548) | Neocapritermes taracua P3 segment gut microbial communities from Petit-Saut dam, French Guiana - Nt197 P3 | ecosystem: Host-associated > Arthropoda: Insects > Digestive system > Gut ...
ATAATATAACTATTGACTGTTGATAAATAATATGTTATAATTACACATAACTTGTCGAACCTTGATGAATGTACTGAGGAAGTAGATTTATCAATGAATATAAAAATATTAGGAGGAATAGCGAATGTTCTGTAACAAATGTGGCGCGAAAGCCATAGAAGATTCCGAGTTCTGCAATAAATGTGGCGCGAAGTTAATAACCGATGAATCTGCGTCAAATGTTAATCCTAAACTCGACGAACTATCTCAAGTACAAGTAAATGAAACCAAACAAGATGCTATTGAATTGGTAGAACCAGTAAAATCAACTATTGAAACCTCACCTCAAGAAATTGTTCAACCCGTCATTTCAAATGAAGATACTGGAGATAATGAAATAATCGTTGAGACTTTGAGGTCTTTTAATAACTACAAACTATCTCGTGAAATGAATAACAATGAAGCCTGTGAAATAATTAAAACTGGCGTAAACTGTCCGAAAGTCAAAAACGTATTTCTTAACCCAAAAAAGGGGTTCGTCATAGTTAAAGGTAAATTTTACAATTACATACTGAACGTGGTGAACGGAAATGTTAGAGTCGGAATGGGCTTCTCGCTATTATTTGCTATTATTTTAGGACTTCTCATTGCTCCTTTGGCTTATATCGCCGCCAATATAGGTTGGAATATGATGGATGGCTATGGTTTTGATGAAGTGTATATTATACCGTTGATAGCGATTGGTCTTGCTTTGGCTATATACTTAACTATTGTAGCGTTGTTGGGAAGTTCAGAAAGCAAGGTAGTCTTACCCCATATTTTCGGACTACTGGAATCGAAACCTATTGCTTTCCCACCAAGCAAAAAGATAAAACCATTGTTGATTATAATTCCGAGTGTAATTTTAGTAGTCTTAGCTTCAATGCTAATACTATGGAGCAGTGGTATATTGGACGATTTATTTACATCGGATAACGATTCGTATGATGACTATGTTGATGCTGACAGTAGAATTTCTCTCAATCAAAGCTATAAAAACGATGAAGAAGGATTTTCTTTCAATTATCCAAGCGCATGGGAAGAAATGAATACTGATGATTTGGATATTCAAAATTGTGTTACGGTTCTTGGTTCTTCATTTGCAGGAGCAAATATTACTATAACTAAAGTCTTTGACGATGGAAACCTTTTTTACTTAACTAAATCAGATTTTCAAGAATTATCATGGATGTTCTATGAATTTAATATTATTGAATTAATAAATATTAATATAGATAATGTCCCAGCGAGAAAATTGGTATATTCATGTGATGATGGGAAGCGTCTCCGCATTGATACGCTATATTTCTATGTCAGAGGAGAATACCTATATACCGTAAATTGTTCATCGTTACAAGACGATTTTAATACTAATGAGCCTATTTTCGATGCTATGATGAACACCTACACAATCACTCGCTCGACTACTAATCAAGCTCCACCTGATAACAACGCCAACACAAGTTCAACTGTACCAGAAGATGAAGCGTACAAATATCTTGAACGATGGTTAATAGAACGTGGTATATTTAACGATGTTTGGATTGACAATATATGGGAAGAAGAACTCAATGGAGAAGAATATTATTGTTACTATTTACTTAATTATGCTGGTGATTTGGGGCAAAGTGGTACGTTTGCAAGGATATATATAAATAAAAACACTTGTCAAGCATACGTTTATGATAAAAATTCGCAATATCTTTTACCGTTGGACGATTGGTTTAATAATAATTATGGCGATATTGGCACAGGCACAGAAAAATTATATCCCGGAGAAGTGCTATACAATGGCATTCCAGTAAATTGGTTCTTTGATTATACGATAGAAGAAATTATTGATGCTTGGGGTGAGCCTTTAGATGGTTACGGTAATTATGGTGATATAGAATTCTGGCAAAATATCATAACGGGAAAAATAATTTCTGTTCATGGTAAACCAAGTGCATTTGATATTAACGGAGTTAGTCTGGATAAAAATCGAGAAGGTTTGATTGCTTTGCTTGGTAATCCTGTTTACGAGGGAACAGACTTTGATTGGGGTATTGAAAAGGAAGTCTTTTATATGGGATACGAATTATCAGATTATGAAATTTCATTCGTTATGCCCAGTTCTGATGATAAACCATCTTCAATAAATATTCGACGACCAGAATAAATGTAAAGTTCAACCCAGCGATTATCTACCAGAATTATTATACGTTTCAATTATATATTATACCTATATAATATATGAAAGGAAGAATGCCATGAAGAAACTGTTATACTTAATCAAGCCACCATGCGGTAAATGCCCATATAAACTGGGGTATGTAAAATTTGTAGAATCCCCCTGTCCGATGTGTAAGCTGAACGATTACCGGACATACGAAATGCTTGTCGAGGGCAGGTATCGCCCAACAGCAACCGTGTTAAATGTTGAACCGCAGGAAGGTGGAGCAACTCACAATGTTACTTCTAAAATATACATTCGCATACACTATGAACAATATTAGAAGATTCCCACTGTTTCCAAATAAGCCAGAGAAGTGGTCACTGAGAGCTATGATTTCCATATATATCAAGGAACGCATGGCTAAAAAGGAGAGTAAAAAATATAGTGGTTGGAAATAATATTAAGATGAATTAATCGTAAAGTAACATATCAATATCTCGCAAAGCTCCCGTAAATGGGAGCTTTTCTTTTTTATGCTTATGCCCCGTAATATCTGTCGTTTCAGTTATATATTCTCTCTATATACAGATATGCCAATCAGACATATCCAAAATAATATTATTAAAATTAACGGAGGAATCAATTATGGCACACGCAATCGAAACAATGTTTTATTCGCGCACAACCCCGTGGCACGGCTTGGGAATCAAGGTAGCTGAAGCCTTAACATCATCGGAAGCACTCACTATATCAGGACTTGACTGGAATGTCGTACAGCAACCAATTTACACAGCAAGGGGGCAGCTTATCCAAAACTACAAAGCGAATATCCGTGACAGGGATAATTCTATACTTGGCGTCGTTTCCGACAGATACCAGATAGTCCAAAATCACGAAGCGTTCGAGTTCACAGACACCTTACTTGGCGAAGGTGTGAGGTACGAGACAGCAGGCTCGTTGAACGGCGGACGGAGAGTATGGCTCTTGGCTAAACTACCGGAGAAATACATAATCAACGGAGAAAAAATCGAACCCTATCTCGTTTTCAGTAACAGTCACGACGGAAGCGCAGCTATTACCGTAGCCATGACCCCTATCAGAATTGTCTGCCAGAATACTCTTAATCTGGCGTTACGTCAAACAAAACGGTCATGGAGCAGTAAACACATCGGAAATATTCAGGGTAAAATGCACGAGGCACGGGAAACGCTCGAACTGGCTCACGGATATATGTCCGAACTGGGCAAGGAGATTGACATTTTGAACAGAGCCAAAATATCAGACGCGAAAATCATGGACTTAATACACAATGAACTCGCTCCATATCCCGATAACGCCACTCCGATTCAGAAGAAAAATATCAATCAAGTCCGCGAAGATATGACTATACGCTACTTTGAAGCTCCTGACTTACGATTATTACCCAAGACAGCGTACAGATTTATCAACGCAATCAGCGACCACGCAACCCACGCAAATCCTATCCGCCAGACTGCCGCTTACAATGAGAATCTGTTTGTACGGACTATGGACGGATTGACGTTACTCGACAAGGCACATAATTTAGTCAGGGCTGTTGCTTAATGTGACAGCCTTTTCATTCTGCGAAAGGAGAATTTATCTATGTTAAATACATTAGTATCGACAGAAACAATATCCAAAGAGGACTGGTTGAAGTATCGCAATCAAGGTATCGGTGGCTCTGATGTATCTGTTATATGCGGTATAAACAAATACAAATCTATGTTCGAGTTATGGGTCGAGAAAACTATCGGGAGCGTTGAAGATGAAGATGAGAAAGAAGTCGCATATTGGGGAAAGACGCTTGAGCCTGTAATCCGAGCGGAGTTTGTTAAACGCACAGGGCTTACGGTATCTACTGTACCCTCTATCCTGCAACACCCCGATTATCCGTTCATGCTCGCTAATATTGACGGATATATATTGACTGATAATGGAAATTACATCTTCGAGGCAAAGACAGCAAGCGCATATCTGCTTGACGAGTGGGACAACGCTGACAACTATGTTCCCTATGGTTATCAGTTACAGGTACAGCACTACATGGCTGTCACAGGTATGCAGGGGGCTTATGTAGCTTGTCTGGTAGGAGGCAATCAATTCTTCTGCCATTTTATTGAGCGTGATGATGAATTAATTGAAATGATTATTTCATTAGAGCAAAAGTTTTGGGAGCATGTCGAGAGCAATACAGCACCACCAATAGACGGTTCGGACACCGCCAAAGACTACATCAATTCATTATTTCCAGCCAGTAAATCTACTTCGTGTATCACTCTTAACGATAGCTATATTAAATTAGTTGAAGATTTCGAGAACTACGAGAGCCAAGAGAAATATTATCGAGAGTTGAAAGATAAATCAGCTAACGAGCTTAAAATGCTAATCGGGGATAATGAATCCGCGACAATATCAAACAGGGTTATCACATGGAAAAATATTATCTCTGAACGCCTTGACACGAAACGATTATCTTCTGAACAACCAGAGATATACCAGAAGTATCTGAATCAATCATCATATAGACGATTTACTGTAAAACAACGAAAGGCGGAATAATCGAATGGACAAATTATACGAACTCCAAGAGGGACATATCATAGCATACTTCGAGAAATGGCTCGATAACAGCCTTAAATTCAAGGGCTTCACAGTCGATTACGATACCGAGAACTACTTTGTCAACTCTTACAGCACAAACGAGCCTTGTCCCGTAGGTCGGAAACCATTACACCTCAAAGATTATCTTTACAATATATACAAGGCTGAAGCTGATGCCCAACTTCGGAAATATATTGACGATAATATCAATAACTACATTTTCTACAGCAGATATGACGGACACGATTTCCCATTCTGGAGTAATGTAATAAATAACGTCGGAGTTGAGCCTGTATTTCGTCATTATCCCGAAGTAAATTTATCTGATGTGATGAACGGTATCGTAGGCATTATGATTAACAACGTCATGTGCAGATACGATTTTGTCAGCAGAAAGATAGCAGGATTCGGCTCGAATAATTATCATTCTATATATAATGAAAGCATTTCAGCTATGGGTGTATTCTATCGAAGCCATTTAGACGGACTGGTAGCACTTGAACAATACAGGCGTGGCATGAGTGTTCCTGCATACGATGAACTGGTACGATTGAGAGAATTTCTACAGGATAAGAAATCTGTAAAACTCGTGATGAAATCGAGTATAGTCCATGAGTTGAAATCAGATACGCTACGGGTCAGCGATATACTAAAGCAATATTCGGATAATGGTAGGCTACAGTTTAAGCTGAATGATAGTTACTATCTGAAGCCACAAATCAAACAGTGCTTACCGTTAGACGATTTGGATTACCTGCAATACGGGAAGCACAGGCACTATATAGACCAAGATAAATTATATAATTACACAAAAACAAAATTAAAGAAAGGGGCTTAATCATGCCTACACAAACGAAACCTAATTTAAAATCTATTATATCCAGCAGAGTTAATACTATGAACACGGAGACAGCATTAGTTCCGGCATCAACGTCGGAATATGTCGCTCTCACCACAAACGCACTCGACATTATCAATGAAAACTTGAAGAATCAGCCATTGTCTCACCAGTTATTCGATACAGTAAAATCGCCCACAGGCGGTACTACTGTATTCACTATACCCGGATTGTCTGGAGACGAGATACAAAAGGAACTTACTGGTATTATACTGGACTATTCCACTCCGAGAGCATACTGGGACACACCCGACCCTGTTGAGGGAGTTCCGCCTGTTTGTCACAGCAGGGACAGTCTGACGTCATTCGAGAGTAAACCCTGCTCCCGTTGCGTTCATAATGAATTTGGCTCAAAGTCGGTCGATTCAAACGCAAAAGCCTGTAAGGAGTACATAGAGTTATACCTGCTCCGTCCAGACAATATCATGCCTTTAATCGTCCGTGTTCCGGCTACGAGCAAGGGGCTTTTCCAACGGTATCTGATGAGACTGGTCAGCAAAATGATTCCCGTATGCGGCGTTGTCACGAGGATTACGCTTGAACGGGCTACCAATAAAACAGGGCAGGCATACGCACAGTTTAACTTTGAGGCTGTCGATTTACTCAAATCAGACGAAGCCATTAACGCGAAAGCCTTCGGACATAAGTTTACGGAGATATTGAATGCCGTTGACGAACAGGAAATCAGAGAAGCTGTATAATCGTTAAAAGCATGGAGCTATGGGGAGTTGTACCCCGTAGCTCCTATTGTATATAAATAATATTATCTCAATATTAACGAAATGGAAAATTTGAAAGGTGGTATTTATATAGTGAAAAAACTACATTTTATCGGCATTGATAGTTGGGATAGACCAGTTTATAGAGACGAATCAGGACGTTTATGGAAAGACGTAAATCTTGGGGCTGGAGAGCCTAATTTACATAGTGCAGTAAATAATGAATTTGATGATGAACCAGATATACCGATTAGAGACGAATATGAAATAATCAAAAGCAATTAAGAAAGGGGGTTTACCTGATGAAAGTCATGGCGTATGTTCACAGCTTAAAACGACAAGGAAATCCAGAGAAATTAGACTTCGGACATCAGCAGGCGGAAGTAGATATTATCCGTCACAAAAACAATAATGATGTAATTGCAGAATATAACGGAGTGAGATATACTGCGATATATAATCCGTTTGCAGGAGCGTTTTTCGTTGATGACGTTTATGGACGCATATCTGACGACGAAGGGGGGTATTCGAGTGAGAGCATTGTTTGATAAAATAGTTATCATCATAAAAATAATCATTAGAAGAAGATAAACTGGAGAAAGGATATTTATGAGAAATGTATTTGTGTATTATGAATGCAATTATGGAGAATTGGCTGATGATTGTGGAGCTTGTTGTAATATTCGCGTCTTTTCTGATAAGAAAAAAGTCAGAAGCCAAGTAGCAAAAACACTTAAAATCTATGCAGGGACTGGTATTGATGAACCCCGATACGCAGGGTGTGACAGGTTTGTTGTTGATAAAGATGACCTTGATAATGCTGGAGTTATCGTCAATGAAGACGATAGACTAACAGATGAACAAATCGACATCTTGGTTGAAAATGAATTTAAAAACGAGAGCTGTTGCATAACACTATTCGCTAACGAGCAGGAGAACGGGGACGAATACTTCACAATCCATGTAGATGAAATGGCAGTAGAATAATTATAACTTGTATTATATTTTAGGAAAGGAAAGTTACGCTATGTCGAAAGCAAATATTTTATCGACTATAATGATTATTCTCGGTATCGGTAAAGTCATTATCGAAGCCAGCACAATGGTGGTTACTTACTTCGAGTCGTTATCATCAAGCAAATTTGACGAACCAAACCCGTTTGATACAGTAGTTGAATATAATTATTCAGATGAAATAGAAGTATAAGAACACAGTAAGAATAGGGACATGACAGTCTCTATTTTTTTATTTATATATTATACATTAATATGTAATTAAATATTAAATTAGGCGATTGGAAAACAAGAAATAATTGGAAATGTATAAAATCAAGAATAGTACGGTTTTTCGAGGGTTTTACCTACTTTAATTGCAGAGCAAATATGAATAAATTTAATTGGTTACAAATTGCTTTCAGTTTAGTCACAAACAAGTGGAGAAAAATAGAGTTTTTTGATTTTAAAATTCCCGCATAAAATCTAATATATTTGAGTTTTCAAATTGGCTAAAATATTAAATTAAAAGGAGAAAATAAATATGTATAACAAAAAACAATCAGCGAACACATACATCAGAACTTTATGTTCAACGGGGTTCTCAGCTCTCACGATTAGCTTCTACAAAACAAATCTCACGTTCAGGTTTATCCCATACATCGGCAAGGGTAAAAATGGTCTTGATGATTACAACAGAAACTCATTTCTCAGCACTTCAATTAATTATGAAAGAGCAGCACTTTTTATGGCAATAGCTATGGGAATTATTGATGGTAGAGATGCGGATAAAGAAATAGAAGCTGTATATCCGTGTTTGAATGGCACGACGCTATTCTTTGAATATAAACCCGACCAAAACAATCAAATGAACGCCTATTTGGTTATCAATAAAAATAATGAAACGATTCCATTCAGGTTTAGCACTCATCAGGTTCAAATTAAAGATAATGGGCAAATAGTTACAAAGGTCATACAATCAGGTTTAGGTAACTTTGCGATGATTCTTGAAGCATATTTACAAGGGGTAGGTGCTGATATTCATTTGAATAAACTCGGTGATGAGCTTGAAAAATATCAGTTGCATGACCAACAAGCATTTATTACGACAGAAAATAATAATCAGGGATACACAAATTAAATTTATGATTCGATAATAGGGGGTGCGTTATGAGCGCATCCTCTGTATTTGTTTGTTTTTTTACAGGTCAATGGAGATAGTCGCAAGGAATGTTTTATAATCAAATCTTCCTTTTGTTACAATTATTTTACCAGAGATACTGCTGGAGAAATCCATTAAAATGATGATACTGGCGATAAAAATGAAAATGAAATATTCATTCAATTACAGTTAGAATAGATTATATATCAGAACTGGAACAATAGTAAGGAATGTTAAATTTAGTATCTAATAAATCTCGAACAACTTCAATATTACATTCTAAATTAATTTCATTTCCATTATCAGTATTAGAAGAAATAGTTCCAGTATGATTTAGTTTAATTCTGGAAATAGTTGTTTTATTTCAGATATTCTTCTTATGGAACAATGATGAATTAATATAATAAATACATCATCATTAGCATGAAATAATTCTACAGATACTGCATGGATAATCTGGATAATATAGTAAATCATCAAATTAAAGTGGGTTATCATACCTACGATACTTCTACTGCTCCTACACAACATTTATCAGAAATACTTCGATATTAAGAGTTCCAGTCCTTCTATAAATGGATTCGTTCAATATGGTAGCTATTGTACTAACAGGAGCGACAATTACTTCTAACTGAATTACCAGTAGTTCCGATATTATAGGTAGGAGCTACAGGATATATTTGCATCTTAATCTATCTCGATGTTCTCGATATTATAAGTTCCATATTGATAGTTATTATACGCAGTTCTGGAAAATAGTTCTTGTAGTGATGATAGAACTGGAGTACCTGTTGGTTTCGATAGAGAGATGTAGATTATTGATATTATTTTTAGTATAACTTTAATTATATTATAATACTTAGGCACTATACGATAATAAATTTATATAATTATAATAAATTGAAATGAGGCATCGTATATGAAAAATTCATCTATTGGTTATCATACGACCAGTATGTTTATGAAGTTGACAACTAAGGAAATAGCGGAGTTATATAAAGACTTCGAGAACTTTGCGAAAGAAACAAAAGAACTGGGAATCCGACCAATTCGGACAAATGGAGCATCTCCTAACGCAGATGAGTTCATAAAAAAGTTATATTCCGACTTCCCCAAGTACGACAGAATGGACTATAAATCCAAAAACAAAGGGATTAGGTGGGATATGAGACGCAGAAAAAATTCTCCTGCTTTTATCAAAGCAAAATTGGTTGGCGAGGACAAGCCTTGCAGTATCAAAGCAAAAATTAATCCCAAAGTCTTAACAGGAGAAACCGACTCTTTATCAGCGGCTACCGAAAATTGTATTAAAAATGTAGAAAATATTTTTAACACTGAAGCTGAAAGAATATCTCCCTTACTCGGCAAATTAGAGAAATATAAATATACTCGAATCGACTTCTGTTTTAACGCTGATACTCAAGAATTAAATATTGGCTGTACCCCAGAGCAAATGATGAATCTTCTCAAACGGGCAAATATACCTATCGGATTTACTGAATGGACTGTATATGACAAGACTTCCCATAGAATGAAATCAGAAGAATATAGTTTTTATTTGATGAACAATTCCGTAGTGATAAACTGTTATTGGAAATACAAGCAGTTAGAACACAAACATCCAAATATCCCTCTTTTAAAAGATGCTCGATACCTTATACGATTTGAAGTTCAGTGTAAATATCCTAAAGTCTATGTTATGTCTCGAAATATAAAGAACAAATCAGGTTGTTCCAACTCCGATATGATAAATGAAATGGTATCTGACGATATATGTCACAGCGTCATTCAGAAATATTTCCATAAGATAGTACGGGGTGGTGATTATTATACTTTAAATGGTGCGAAACGGATAGTTGAATCGCACCATTTCAGATGGGATAAAGAATCAAGATTGATTCGTACATTGGAATTAGTCAGCGACTACCGGAGCATTTTCAAAGCCAAAGCTACACTTGCAGGTGATAAATTAGATGAGTTCAAACGCTCGCTGACCGATTTAGACGCAATCTCGGTGAATCCCGTTACGATACCCAGAGACTGGGGAATTGCCTACATTCCCAATCTTCTGGATGCGTATTACAATAAACTTGAAAACGGAGACGCTTCATCATTAACATTTCAAAATAAACGGATTATTTCAAATTATCAAGCAACTAAACGAGCTATGACTTGTTCAGATGATGAAATGTATGAAGCAGCCGCACGCGAATTCAGAGCGAAACGAGGAAAAAAGGAAAAATTATATTTATAAATATAAGATTTGGATAATAGCGTTGCTTCCGTTATTATCCTTTTAATAAGTGTTTTAAGCGTCTGTATAGCAATGTGGTAAATTAAATTAAGCCTGCCGTTGCCTTAACAGGTGGCGGTGGGTTTAGGTTTTTATTTTTTATTTTCCTGTTGATTTCGTTGTTCTTCAAGAAGTTTATTTATTTCTTTACGTATCCTTTTAGCTTTATCAGGCGATTTAGAGCTTTGTTTTACAGTATTATCAATTTCTTTAACGGGTTCGAGGGGCTTATTTATTGCTTCCATCACTGCTTTTGAAATTGCAGTCTTAATAAAAGCATTAACGCTTTGGTTTGTAGCATCGGCAGCTTCTTTTATTCTATCACGAGACCCTATACGAGCCTTAAATGAAATGTGTTGGTAATTATCTCTATCATATTTTGCGATTGCCTTTAACTTTGCTTTTGATGCTGGCATACATTTTCCCTCCTTAAAATCTTTATAATCAATTATATCATAATACACAGAAAGTTGCAACTTGCAATATGCACAAAGTTTTATTAAGTAGCCACTTGTATTTTGTGCAAAGTGCCAAAAATATAAAATATCAAAAAAACACTTGACTTTATAAGTGACAACTGATATACTATATATGCTTAATATAAGTTATCACTTGCATTTGGGGCTGAAAGAAAGGATAAAATCTTAAAAGAAAGGAATAGGATTTATATTAAATATGAATGATTCGAGTTAAAAAAAGACCTTTTTACTTCTTGTACTGCTTCTTCTATCGTATAAAATACTATACATTTTCCAATTTACATATCGTTTGGATATATAGGTAAAATTTCATAGCAGAAGCAGAAGAAGCAGATAGACTAATTAATGAGAGCTTTGCGAGGGACTCACGACATAAATAATTCCTCGCGAATATATTAAGAGGAGAGTTAATTTATGAAGAATTTTGAAAGCTATTGGCTGGAAGACCAAGCTGATTGGCTAAAGGAAAAAATTATTAAGCGGTATAGGCAACATGGAGTGTATATTGAAATCAGGGACAAAGACATTGAAATTCTCCCAGACAGATTTAAGTTTGGAATAAAACTACCGGGTGGAACGCGAGTTGATGACATAAAAAAGTATGCGACAGACGTAAAGATGTCTTTGAAACTACCATTGTTTCAGGTGGGACAAGAAGGTTTAGACATTTTTATAGTTGCTTCAAAAGAAATAAATAATGACCATAGCCTGTTTCGGATTTTGGAAAGCCCGGAATATGCGGAGGCAAAGGCGAAAATGCGGATCGCACACCCGATTGGTTTCGATGCCACAGGTAAGCCGGTAGCAAAGGACTTGACATTATATCCCCAAGCAGCAGTATGTGGCACGACAGGAAGTGGAAAATCAGTTGCCTTAGAAATTTTACTTTTGAGCCTGATATTGATGTATTCACCGAGCAAAGTAAATCTTATAATCTGCGACATGGCAGGCGATTTATTACAGTTCACCGGATTTCCTCATTTATCGTGTCCTGTTATTCACGATTTCGATAAATTCCTAAATGCCATTTTGGAACTGCGAGAGGAAATGGAACGTCGGATTCCTTTGAAGGGAACGAAAGAATTTTCATTACTGCCCCGATTGATATTCGTCGCAGATGAATTTACTTCGTTAATTTCGGGGCGAGAAGCCAAGAGGAAGTTGGCGAGAGAAGTAATTATGGATATTCTGCGTCGAGGCAGACATGCTGGGATTCATCTGATTTTAGCGGCTCATAACCCAACACAACAGCGTTTGAAACTTGACATATCGGATATTCCCACGAAGATGGCGTTCCGTGTTGCGAGGCTCAGTAATTCTATGACAGTTCTCAGCCAAAGCGGGGCTGAAAAGCTGTTAGGCAGTGGCGATATGCTATTCCAGTCTTCTCAAGCTGATGAGCCTCAACGCATTCAGGGAGCGTATATCGCACCAAGAGTTCTTAGGCGGGTCTTAAAAAATCTTAAAGTGAATTGGTCAGTAACCCCATACGATAACAGCTACAAATTCGAGATAAGCGAACCGGATTTACAACAAACGGAAGCAGAGTTACATGACAACCAGATACGCAATCACACAAGAACCAAGCGTGACATCGACGAGAAACTCTTTGCTCAGATCGTAATGTGGGCGTTAAAACACGAATCAATTTCATGCAATATGATTATAGAGGCTTTTAGTATAGGTTGGAAAAGAGCCAACGGGTTTCTGAATAGGTTGCATGAATTGGAAATAGCAGGAGAACTATACGAAAAACGTCCTCGCGCAGTTCTTCCTGTGGCTATTGAAGATTTATCACCCGACATAGTAGATTTCTTGGCACGTAATGGTTATACCCCTGAGCAGGTCACGGAAATACTCGAATCAAAAGCAAAAGATGATATTATATAGTAATAAATTTTAATAATTAAAAATAATGGAGGATTTAAAATGAAAGCTACAGCTACTAATGAAAGGATTGGCTTATCCTTAAACGAAGCCTTTAAGATCATCGACACATGGGCATTTGGAGTTGTGTCTAACAAATACCCTTCGAGCGAACGCGCTAAAGTTCATTTTGACTTCGATGAAATCAGAATCGAACGTGATTCGTTAATATTCGGACGGGAGAACTGTGATGACCAAATCAGTTTTAGGCTCGCGGACATCAACGATTCCATTTATATGGATTATTCTAATGAGAGTAAGTTTATCCATTTCTCCCTGACAACTGGTGAAGAATGGTTTGCGATGCGATATGGTGATAGAGAAAACCCATTCCGTCCCCGCGAAAAATATAATGAAATTGAACTTGACGAATTTCTTGAAAAACTCGAAAAAAGTTGCAAGGTTGGTGTGCATCATGTTCAGTCTCATATTAAAACTAATATATATTTCGACGCTATCTACACCGAAGATACCGCCGACGATCACGATTGGGGCGGGGATCGCAAAGTTAAAGTCATTTTCGGAGATACGAGTGATAAATTAGTCGAGAGCGAAATCGACTTGGATGAATATAATACGAAATTTTATTTAGCTTTAGATGCTGATTTCAGTATTATTTACATCGGATTGTATGATACCCCGTTTACAGAGTTGGTGATAATGCTGTTCTATAACGAAGATTAGAACACATTGGAACAAGGTACGGTTTACCACCGTACCTTGTTCTTCAACAACATTATTGATGAAATTTCATAAACATTCATTATATGTTAATAACAATACATATTCCCATGCGTAGGGAGAAGGAGAGTTAGTGATAGATAAAATAAATCAAGCGTGTCAAACGCTTGGTTTATTCAAATGATACTCCGGGCACAGGCTCGGAGCAGGATAGATGTAAGCATATCTTCCTGTAGGATATTATATCGCTACAGGCGTACAGATAAGCAGCCATAATACTGCTATGAAATTATACACGTCACACTTTACGTCACAGCTTAGTTTAATCTCAGGAGGTAAAGTTATATGTTCCAACAATATCCAGATGTGGTGTCGATAGCCCAATTACAGGTCATGTTGAAAATTGGTAAAAACACCGCCTACAATCTGCTCAGAGAGAATAAAATTCAGAGCATTCGTATCGGTCGCGTCCATAAAATTCCTAAAACTAACGTAATAAAATATCTGAAATCGACACAATAAATTTACCATTATTGACTTGAAAAAGAGTACCCGATATGGTATAATATATGTGTCGTAATGGGTACTCTGTCTGTAATAAAAGGAGTGATTACAATGACAGGCAGCGTACAACAAAAAAATGGCACTTACTACGCCATTTTACAGTACAAAAATAAACAGCAACAGAAAAAGTATAAATGGATTCCAACAGGGTTGGAAATTAAAGGTAACAAGCTAAAAGCGAAAGCCATGATACCTGAGTTTATCGAAACATATCAGCACTTGGAGTACAAGGAAGCCGACGACAGCAAAATATTGTTTGCCGACGCTATTAAACAATGGCTTGTCCGCAAGAAGAACAGGTTAGAGGGAGACAAATTGGCTCGTTCGACCTACGAATCACAAACCATCTACGTCAACAAACATATCATACCGTACTTCGAGAAATTGAACTTATATATCGACGATGTAACGCCAAAACATATATTAGATTATTATGATTATAAGTTCAACGGTGGCAGGTGCGATAAGAAATCTGGTGGTTTGAACGTACAGTCGATAAAGAAGCACAGCATGGTCTTTAAGCAGGTATTCACAGACGCTCTCATAGCGGAACAGATTACGAGAAACCCTGCAAGTGCAGTTCCTTTACCAAAACAGGAGCAGACTATGAAAGCTGTATTTCTGACAGGCGAAGAAGCCAATAGGCTCTTACAGGCGTTTACAGGGAATCAATTACAGGCTATGGTATATGTGACTTTGTATTATGGATTAAGACGTTCAGAGGCGTTAGGCTTGAAATGGAGTGCGGTCAACTTCGAGGAAGGAAAGATAACGATAGACCATACTGTAGTCAAGAATCTGACCGTCGAATACAAAGACAAAACGAAAACTAAGACCAGTATGGGTGATTTTCCGTTATTAGAGGACGTAAAAGAGGTTTTGTTGAGGGTGAAAGCAGAACAAACCGAGAACCGCAAGACATTTGGCAATACATATTATGAATCTGATTACGTGTTCGTCTGGAAAAATGGCAATCTATACAAGCCGGATTATATTACTCGGACGTTTATGAGAGTTTTAGCGAAGCATAGATTACCACCCATGAGATTCCATGACCTCAGACACAGTACAGCCAGTATCCTACACGATAAAGGCTGGTCGCTGAAAGATATTCAAGACTGGTTACGCCACGCTGATATTGAAACCACAGGAAATATTTATACTCATATCAGCAATCAGCGTAAACAAGCGTCGGCGAAAGACTTGAATAAGACCTTCGTAATATGACCCTAATTCCGATGTTTTTAATGCCCAGACAATGCCCATTTGGAATGTAGATTAGAAAAAGATTAGAAAACTTCCATATTCAGACAAATGCGAAAGTCGTGGCTTACACGATAACCCGCATAGAACCACGACTTTCTTGGTCTGAGTGACTGGACTTGAACCAGCGGCCTCTACCACCCCAAGGTAGCGCGCTACCAACTGCGCCACACCCAGTTTTATTATCCCGTATTTATATTTATACGGGATTTTTTATGAACTTTTTAATTATATCATACTCAGTTAAATTTGTCAATGATATTTTTCAGCCGTTTTTATATATTTATTTCGCGCACCAATAAACGGCATTCCTTATAATTTTCTGATACCGCGCGTTTTGGAAAACGTTGAGATTATGCCCCGGCGTGAGCACGCAAACATGACCTTTTCCGTTGTGAATACGCGAATACCCCGCAGGTTGCGTTCCGTTTTCCGAACGGCTTTCAAGAAAAATATCCGCGTCAGTCGCGGTAAAATCAATAAAATAATGCTCGTCTTTTTCGGCAAAATTTTCTGTTCCGTTCGTGATTTCATTATCAGACGTTATAACAAAATCAACGACGCATTGTTCAGGGTGATTAATAAACGCGCAGCCGGCAATATCTTTCAATATCGCAGAATGCCTGCATAATACAGTACCCGCGTGCAAAAATATCAAACCGCCGCCGTTATTTGCGTAATCCGAAAATTGCCGTTCAATATCATCAGTCAGCCAGCCGTCGTGTTTTGACTGCGAAACAATATTTTCTTTCGCGATTATAACAACGTCATAACCCGATAACGGCTTATCTGTAAACGAATATTCGGTCATATCCATTGCGTAAGTCAATTCGCACTCGCCTTGCAAAAACGATAAGCCCTCCCGAATAGTTTCGCCGTGATGCCAAAAATCGTCGCATATAACTAAAATTTTCATGTGTTTTTCCTCCTGAATTAAATGAATATTTTATTATTTATTAAGTTCTATAAGTTCTATCATTTTTATGCTTTCTGTATCTATGCTTTCAGCGACTTCATCGCCGGGTTTCCACCACATCATTTCGCTTATTTCTTCATTTTCAATAAATGGTTCTTCCTCTTTCAAAAATGTATAATATAAAGCCGCATTCATCCATGAATATTTAGCAACCCCGATAAATTTTAATTCCGAAATATTTTGATTGCTTTCTTCTTTACATTCGCGAATTGCACAATCTCTGGGTGTTTCTCCTTCTTCCATTGTTCCTCCTGCTAGTTCCCAATGTTTAAAATATTTATTATATACCAGCATATATCCTTTTTCGCTTTCTACAATTACAAATGCTGTTTTCGGAATATAATCCAAATTATTTATTAATTCGTTCTCATTTCCAACTATAAAATCAAGCATAAACAATTTCCTTTTATATTATATAAATTCTTCATCTCTTATCCAGCATATCTTTCAATATATCGTTGACAATCGCAGTATTGGCCTTGCCTTTCATTTTACGCATGACGCTCCCGACAAACGCCGCAAATACTTTCGTATTACCGCCCTTATATTTTTTTACCCCGTCCGGGTCATCTTCTATCGCTTCCTCGCACGCTTTGTACAATAAATCATTATCAGAAATCATGCCCAGATTATTCTCTTTGATATACTGTTCAGGGTCGATATTTTCACGGTATATTTTCACAAAAATTTCTTTCGCCGACGGACGGTTTATGATATTTCCAAGAACCAACTCTATCAACTTCGCGATTTTTTTGCAGTCAATTTCTATATCGTCTATTTCTTTCCCGTCGTTTTTTACATGATTCAAAAACTCGACAATAAGCCAGTTTGCGGCTTCTTTCGGATTGTTACAATATCCCGTCACTTCCTCGAAAATTTCAGACAGACGCTTATTTTCAGTCAATATTTTCGCGTCGTATTCGCTTAACTGATATTGCTCGATAAATCTTGTGAATTTCTGATGCGCGAGTTCAGGGAGAGACTCTTTGACTTTCTCAATCCATTCGTCGTCAATAATTATCGGCATAATATCCGGATTAGGGAAATATCTGTAATCTGTTGCGTCCTCTTTGTTTCGCATAGAAAAACTCATGTTTTTTTCTTCGTCCCAGCGTCTTGTCTCCTGTACTAATACTTCATATCCCGTTTCAAGAGCCTCGATTTGACGCTCTTTTTCATATTCTATAGCGTTTACGATAGCTTTAAACGAATTTATGTTTTTTATTTCTATTCGTGTGCCAAGCTTTTCGTCGCCGACTTT
>Ga0082212_10005109_pt1 | contig 18005 bp, 16 predicted proteins | sample TergutNt197P3_FD_71548 | JGI IMG/M metagenome (GOLD analysis project Ga0082212, IMG submission 71548) | Neocapritermes taracua P3 segment gut microbial communities from Petit-Saut dam, French Guiana - Nt197 P3 | ecosystem: Host-associated > Arthropoda: Insects > Digestive system > Gut ...
CGCGCCGCAGTCGCTGCCCTTCCCGATACAGGAATCGCACAAAACGCGCGAGGAGCTGCGCCTGAAATACCGCTTTCTGGACCTCCGCAACCCCGCCGTGCACAAAAAAATATTGCTAAGATCGAAAGTTATCGCGTACCTGCGCGAGGTGATGGAGCGGCTGGATTTTATCGAAATACAGACACCGATACTGACTTCCTCGTCGCCGGAAGGGGCCCGCGACTATCTCGTGCCGAGCCGCAAATACCGCGGGATGTTCTACGCGCTCCCGCAGGCGCCGCAGCAGTTCAAGCAGCTGTTGATGGTATCGGGCTTCGACAAATACTATCAAATCGCGCCGTGTTTCCGGGACGAGGACTCGCGCGCGGACCGCGCGCCCGGCGAATTTTATCAGTTGGATTTCGAGATGGCTTTCGCGACCCAGGAGGATGTTTTCAACGTCGCCGAGGAAGTAATGTGCGGCGCGTTTGCGAAATTCGGCGACAAGCCGGTATCCGCGCGCCCGTTCCCGCGGATACCGTACAAAGAGAGCATGCTCCGCTACGGGACGGACAAGCCAGACCTGCGCAACAGGCTCGTGATAGAGGATCTGACCGATTTTTTTGCCGACGTCGAATTCCGGGCGTTCAAGGGCCAACAGGTGAGGGGCGTCGTGGCGGAGGGCTGCGCCGGTAAGCCGCGCTCGTTCTTTGACAGGCTCGTGGAATATGCCGTGGGCATCGGGATGAAAGGGCTCGGATACGTCGTCGTCGACGGCGCGGAAATGCGCGGCCCGATCGTCAAATTCCTGACGGAACCAAAACAGCAGGAGCTTATCCAAATGCTAGGTTTGAAGGAAAACGACACCCTGTTTTTCATCAGCGACGTACCGAAAGCGGTCGACGGGCTTGCCGGACAGATCCGCTCCGAATTGGGTCGCCGCCTCGGCCTGATCGACGCCGATTCTTTTAATATGTGTTTTATCACGGATTATCCGATGTACGGCATAAGCGAGGAGACCGGCGCCGTCGAATTCACGCACAATCCCTTTTCCATGCCCCAAGGCGGGCTTGAGGCGCTTTGTGAGAAGGATCCTCTCGACATAAAGGCGTTTCAGTACGACATAGTATGCAACGGAGTGGAGCTCTCGTCCGGAGCGGTCAGAAACCACCGCCCCGACATAATGATAAAAGCCTTTGAGATCGCCGGATACTCAAAGGAAGAAACGGAAAGCAAATTCCCGGCTTTACTCAGTGCGTTTAAATGCGGCGCGCCGCCGCACGCGGGCATGGCCCCCGGTATAGAGCGTATAGTCATGCTTCTCACCGAGAGTGAAAATATCAGGGAAGTCGTTGCTTTCCCGATGAATTCCAACGCGCAGGACCCTCTGCTCGGCGCGCCCGGCTCCGTTACCGAACGGCAGCTGCGGGAGATCCATGTCAAGATCAGACAGTAAGGGAGTTGATACCGAATATGCGAGACGCAGAAATAAGAGAATATGAGGATCAGGCGAAACTGGCGCTGTCGGAAACAGAAAAGGCTTATATTTCGGAGCTTGCCGACATGCTGACCGAAAGCTTCGGCGAGCTTGAAAAAATCGATACCGAGACTGTATTGCCGCTTGTTACCGTTTTGGACGTCAATAATGTTTTCAGGAAGGACAGGGCAAACAAAACGGTTTCACGGGAGGAACTCCTCATATCGGCGCCGGAGGTATACGACGGTTATTTTTCGGTTCCCAAGACACTGATATAAAGGGTGAAAGAAAAGGGTGAAAGACATGGACTGTTCCGCCTGTAAAAATAAAGCGGACGCGGAAACCGCGGTTATCCTTGAAGACTGCATCATGCAAAAGGGAATGCCCGCCGCGTACGGTTCGAAAATCTCGGAAAACTTTATTTCTCCCGTAAATGCGACGGTCGTAACAAAACTGCTTAAAAATGATATAGAAATCGCAGGCAGAACAGCGGTGAATGAATTCGGTATAATAAACCTTTCCGGTCGCGGGGATGAGGCTGAAACCGAGGCAATAAAGGGTATTTTAAACGACGGCGCCGGTTTTTGCCTGTGCAACGACATTTTTGGGATATACCGCCGCCGGGCCGCGGAAAACGGTTTGTGTTACATACATCCTACATACGGGACCGTATCGAGACTGGGGCTTATGCCGGCGGTTTCTTCCATGGATCAAATCGGCGTGCTCTGCCGGGATTTGACGAGCGGCTTTATGATCCTGTCGCTTATTGCCGGCGCTGACGAAGGCGACGGGGCGATGTTTCCCGAAAAAAACTATGACTATACAGCGACCGGAAAAAAACCGAAGCTCGGTCTTCCGATGTCCTTGATTGACAAAGCGGATGAAAAGACCCGCGAATCCGTATCGGATTTTGCCGCGGGATTTGACACGGTAAAAATCGAGCTTGAATACTTAGATATTTGCAGCCGGGTCATGTATATATTAAGCTGCGCCGAGATCAGCAACAATATAAGCCGTTACGACGGCATGAAATTCGGGCGCCGCGCTTCCGGATGCCGGGACACAAACGAAATCTATGTCAAAACACGGTCGGAATGCTTCGCTCCCGATACCAAACTGACATGCATTACGGGCTGTTTGGTCCTCTCCCGCGACAATTATGTTCCTTACTATGAAAAAGCCATGAAACTGCGCCGCCTGATCAAGGAATCGCTTCGTTTCGACAAATACGATCTGATAGTCCTCCCGTGTGAAATAAGCGAAAACCCGTATGAAAACCTTTCTTTATACTCGCTCGCGAATTTAGCGGGATTACCTTCGGTCTCGTTCTCTTATAAGGGCCGGGGCATAATGCTTATTGCGAACGTTAAATGCGAGAACCGGCTGTCAGCCGCGTGGGAGGCGCGAAAACATGAAATATGAAACGGTCATGGGCTTGGAAGTCCATGTTGAGCTTGACACGGAATCGAAACTGTTTTGTTCCTGCTCCGCGAAATTCGGGGCCCGGCCGAACGAAAACGTCTGCCCCGCCTGCGCCGGCATGCCCGGTATGCCGGCTGTTTTGAATGAAAAAGCCCTGCAGCTCGCTATCGCCGCGGCTCTTGTGACAAACAGCGAGATCACCGAAGTAATGACTTTTGACAAAAAGAATTATTTCTATCCCGATTTGCCCGCGGGTTACCAGATAACGCAGTGGTTTTCGCCTGTATGCCGAAACGGCCGGGTGGAAATCGAGACAAAGGCGGGGAAAAAAACGATCAACCTCAAGCAGATACACATTGAGGAAGACGCGGGCAAGCTTGTTCATGACGTTTTACCGGGAGCGACTCTTGCGGACTTTAACCGCACGTCCGTTCCCCTGATCGAGATCGTCAGCATGCCGGATTTCCGCTCGGCGGAGGAAGTGACAGCTTATTTGGAAAAACTTCGCTCTTTGCTCAGCTTTGCCGGGGTTTCCGACTGCAAAATGCAGGAAGGCTCCATGCGCTGCGACGTTAACATTTCTGTCCGCGAGACCGGAAGCAAAGAGCTCGGCGTGCGCACCGAGATAAAAAATATGAATTCGCTTAAAGCGATCGCCGCCGCCATAGCCTATGAAACGGAAAGGCACACGGATTATTTGGAGACCGGCGCCGGACGGCTTATACAGGAGACGCGCAGATGGGACGACAGCGCGGGAGAATCGTTTTCGATGCGCGAGAAAGAAAACGCGACCGATTACCGTTATTTTCCGAATCCGGAGTTGATGCCCGTCATAATAAATGAAAAAATGATAAAAACGGTTCGCGACGGGCTGCCGGAGCCTGCCGATAAAAAATTTACTCGCTTTACCGAAAAACTCGGATTGTCCGAATATGACGCCGGGCTCATTACCGGAAGCAAAAATCTGTCGGATATTTTCGACGAAACAATGAAATACATCGAAAACCCGAAAGAGATCGCAAACCGTATCCTCGTGGACTTGCTTGCCCTTGCCAAAGGCGACAACAAGGGCGAAGACGACGTTTCCGTGGATTGCCGTAAATTCGCGAAGCTCATCGAGATGACGGAGAACAAAACGATAAACCGTAATATCAGCAAAAAACTGTTGGCGTTGGTTCTGCAAGAGGGAATAGACCCCGAGACGTACGTAAAGGATAACAAACTCGGTATGATAGGCGATGCGGGCGAGGTGGAAAAGGCCGTTCTTGAAGTCATAAAGGAAAATGCCGGCTCCGTTGTCGAGTACAGAGGCGGCAGTACGAAAGTGTTCGGATTTCTTGTCGGTCAAACCATGAGGAAACTCGGAGGAAAGGCCGATCCGCAGATCGTTAATCGTCTGTTGGCCGAAGCATTGGGACAAAACTGAAGAGCTCATAATTACCGGGCAAAAAAACAGTATCACTCAGTTCCGGTTCAGCTGACATCAGCTCTGCAGGGGATAAGACGACTTATAATTTTACCGGCACCCTATACCATTTCTATGTATCACAGTTCAACCGGATAATTCGATTTAACATTCGATTCAGTATTTTTAAAGTCGCGCTGTCAAGGTGAAGTGTCCAATTTTTTCCTGTTCTTGACGCGTACATTTTTTTGAAATTCCACGATTTTTGCAGTTTCCTATTGCAATTATAATGCATAGGTTATAAAATTCTTATTAAGGGGATGTGTATAACACGGAGATTCAAAAACTGACAGGTTTTAACAGAATCTATCAAGCTGAGTGTTTCCCCGACGATGTTGATAAAATGTTCGGAAAAAGCACCGGAGATAAGAAGCGTTACTTAAGATGGCTGTATACTTGGTTATCAATATTGGACTGCGATGGCATGAGTGTTTTAAACTTAGAGCAATTTGAACAACTAAAAGGCACGAGCAACCCTAATTTATACGTTATTCGCCATTCACACAGCCAAATAAACGAGAGATACATTTATATGTATGCCGACGAAGATAGTGCGATATTATTAACTGCTTTCAAAGAAAAGGACGCTTCCGATTATCAATCAGCAATAACGCGGGCAGAACATATTATTGCAGAATTGGAGGGTGAATGAATTTGAGCATCAAGGAAAAAATGAATAATTCTAAAGACAGTGCGTGGCTTTCGGACAACTTGACGTCAGAGGAAAGCGTTATAGTAAAGTACATTGCACAGATTGCTGCAACTATACAAAGACAACGCAAAGCCAAAGGCTACACACAACAGGAATTGGCAAATATACTCGGCGTATCGCAAGTTATGGTTTCTCGCTGGGAAAACGGTGAGGAAAATTTTACCATTGCAACTTTAGCAAGAATTTCGAAGGCGTTGGGAATGGCATTGTACAACCCCTTAGAAAAACGCGTTGTCTGATTGGACACTCATCCTACAGAGCACATCTTCTTAAATACTGCACTTTGTGATTTATTTACTGTTAACCCGAGAAACAATTTATAAAATTGCATTCCGGCCTTGCTGCTGCCGCCGCATTACTCAGCGACCGCTGTCTTTTGATCGATCTTCTCATTCGGGGCAGCGCCTTTTGAAGCGATAGCCGTGTAAGTCAGTTTTCCGCCGATGCGTTCCGATTTCATAAGGTCAAGCCCGGCAGCCGTCTCGCCGAAAGGCTCGATCGCCCGCGGTTTGAAATCAGTCACTACTTCCCGGCCGAGCGTTATGTGAGCTGTGAACTTTCGATTTTCAAGAGCAAATCCGACGGCGGTTAGCCTGTTCGTCAAATCGCGCTGCAGAGCCGACAAAGGCTTGCTCTCGCGCAGGCCGGCCCACCAAATATCGCCGCCGTTGCGTTTGAAGCGTCCGATGCGGTCAAAAGTCATGTCGAACGGTTTAAATATGACTGCGCCGAGCACTGACTTTGCGGCGGCGCTTTGCTTGTCGCCGCACTCTCCGAGGAAAGCGAGAGTCAGGTGTAAATTCTCCGGCAAAGAAAAGTTGCCGCGTTCAGATTTTCCGCGCAGTTCTTCGCACAAACCTGTGAGGCGAGAACGCGTGTCGTTATTGAAATTTACGGCGATAAACAAGCGCAAAGACCGCACTCCGATCAAAATTCAATTATCTTACGGAACGGTCGGAGTACCGACGATCCGGTAAAATGAAGGGTTTTTCATTTTTGGCACGCCCCAAAACTGCCGGCATGACTTTTTCAGATAAAAGCCATGCCGGCAGCGCAATGTCACAGTGGTCGCTCTTTATTATTCCGGGCGCGGCGCGCCGCAAAGCGAACAGAACTTGCGGCCGAAAAGATTTTCACAGCCGCATTCTTTGCGTCCGTCGTCGATGCCGGCCACCTTTACGCGGCAGATCCACGGTTCGGCATTCAAAAGCCGTTTTCCCTTGATACGGCCGTCGCTTGTATACACGATTTTTTTCTCGTCAGGCATTATGAGAGATACCTCCTTTACCGGAACGCTATATCGCCCAAATTAACGTCATCGGAAGTGTCGATGCCGCTGATGAGCGTTTTCTTGCCGCCGTACGCGATCGTGAGCGAGTATTTTGCGTTCTCTTTCACATTGTAAAACCAGAAATCGCCCGCCCAGTCGGTCTCTGCTTCGCGCGTTTCACCGGAGGCCTCGTCTGCAAGCGTAAGCTTGGCGCCTATTAGCACCTCTTTTTCCACGGGGTCATAGACGCATCCGGCGATGAAGCGGTGCAGAATGCCCTTGTAGAACACGCGTACCGGAAGACCGAGTTCGGGTCTTATTGTCTCGTATTGCGGGTCGTTTTTTAAGACGTCAAGATTTTCAACATCGACGATCTTAATGGCTTCGTTCGGGCAGTTCAAAGCGCAGTGCGGCTGCTGCCAGCCGTCGTCCAAAAGATGGGCGCAGCCCGTGCATTTTTGGGAAATGAGCAGATCCTTGTTGTAATATATCGCGTTGTACGGGCATGCGTCAACGCAGGTCATGCAGCCCGCGCACTTGTCCGGATCGATTATGACAAGACCGTCGTCGCGCCTGTAAACAGCCTTGTTTTTGCAGACGTCGATGCACTTGCCGCAATGCATGCAAAGGTGCGGACGGTAGGCGACCCTGACCTTCGGTATCGTGCCGCGCACCTTTTCGTCAAGCTTGAGCCAGAAATGGCCGGTGTTCGGCTGCGGCTTCGCGTAACCCGGCCAATTATTGGCCACGTGCTCGTCCTTGCATCCTATTTGGCAGGCGTAGCAGCCGTTGCAGACAGTCAAGTCGACAGTAAAAGCCTTCACTTTTTTATTCCTCCTCTTTTACCCAAGCTTCAAAGCACAGACCGGCGCCCTCGTCGCATTGCCTCTCAAAAGCCTCGGGGTATTTTGTGCGCCACTCGTTCCACTCGGCTTCGCTTACCTTCAGCACATCGACCAAATAACCGGTCGTTGCCTGCCCCGCGCAGTTTTTGGAGGTGATGCCGAGAGGGGATATGACGTTGATGCAGCCGCCGCGGTCGATCCGGTCGGCGATCGGGTCAAAACGCGAGCCGTGGTCTATGTACGCGACTCCCGGGATTATGCGTTCCGTCACATACGCTCCGCAGAGCGTTATACCGCGCTCGTTGAAGACTTTCACAATGTCGCCGAAGCGTATGCCGCGCTTTTCGGCCTCGCTCGGGTGTATCCAGACCGGCTCGTAATAATAACCGTCGAAGCCTTTTATCTTCATGGTGGGAGTTTCGCGAGTCCACGCCACGTCGTCGGCCTGAGAGTGAGTGCGCCATCTGCCGTGATTGGAGACGACAAGCAGAGGGAACATTCCGGCGCGATCGGAGGATACGCGCTCGTCGTGTGTTTCGCCCTTTTCGACCCATTGCGGGTAGGGGGGACGCTCCCTGTCGTCGGGGAAATTCTTTTCCAAACGCTCGGAGTAGAATTCCAACAAACCTGACGGGGTCTCCACGGGATTGTTCTTCGGGTCATCGTTGAACATGCGCAATCCGCAGGGTATGTCCTCCCAATCCTTGCGCGTCGGGAAAACATAGTATTTTTTATCGTAGAATTCCTCCCACGAGACCGGGATCGACATATTCTCATAGACTTCTTTCTCGAGATCGTAAGTTGTCTTGTTCTCGGTGTAGTCTTCGAGTATGCCGTAATAGTCCTCGTATTTGTCGAGCTTTTTCGCTATCTCGACGCAGATTTCGTAGTCGGTCATGGATTCGCCCACAGGCTCCACGGCCTGTTCCTGGATTTCGACGCTGTTGAACTGCGGACCCTGACGAACGGTCGTTATTATATCCTCGTTCTCCATCGTGGTGCTGGCCGGCAGGATGATGTCCGCCAACAGACAGTCGTTCTCAAGCCAGGGATGCTGCGCTATCACACATTCGATGGCGGGGTCTCTGAAAGCGTCCACCGTTCGAAAGCCGAAGTTCCAGCAAGCTATGCGGCAGGGCGTGTCCGTCCAGATCATGTGCAGAGGCGAGCCGCCTTCTTCTTTAGGCAGTGGGAAGGTGTATTTTCGGAATTGCTCTTCGGTGCGGCTCTCCTGCGCGCCGGAGCCGTAGAAGGTGATCGGGTAATTGAGTATGGCCTCTTGTATCATGGTTTTCGGTATGTTTTGTATGCCCCACGCGTCAACGGTCGTGCGCACCGGCCTTGTCAGCCTTTTGGACAGAGCGGGATTGAAGTAGCGGTAATTACCGACTCCCTCCGCGTCCGGCATGCCGAAATAAGATATCTGCCATTGCTGGACTCCGGGGCTTCCGAGACCTTGCATCCCGAGCAAAACGCATTCCAAACGGCCGGGTTCGTGAGAATACGGACCGCGGATATAGCCGCCGCCGAAATAGTGACAGATCGATGTGATCTTTTTGGACCATTCCCTCGCCAAAGCTTTGATCGTCCACTCTGATACGCCGCATTTGGCTGAGGCCCATTCCGGCGTCTTTGGGATGCCGTCGACTTTGCCGAGGACATAGTCCTCGATCTTGTCCATACCGACGGCGTGAGTGGCGACATAGTCTTTTTTGTATGTGCCTTCTTTGACCCACATGTATATGACAGCGAGCTGAAACGCGGCGTCCGTATTGGGAAGGATAGGTATCCACTTATTTGCGTGTACCGCCGCGCCGTAATTCAGGTCGGGGCAGATATATACTTGGCGGATGCCGGCGTCGCGCCAGAAAAAGCAGATGCGCGTGGCGTTTTGACCGGTAAAGCCCCAAGGCGTGGTTTCCGGGTCGCAGCCCCAGAAAAGAGTCATTTCGGAGTTTTCGGAGATGTCTTTGAAAATGTTTTTCTGCGGCGCTTGAATACCTTGAAAACCGTGGCCCCATACATGTTTTGAGCCCCAATACCAACCTTCCCATGAATCGGGATTGCGGACCTGCTGGGTGAAGCCGCCGGTCATTTCGAGCAGACGTCCCTGATGACCGTGCGGAGTGTGTATTGTGCCGCATTCGCCGTGCCCGTCACCCTGCACGAGTATGCAGGCGGGGCCGTATTTTTCCTGTACGCGGACGATCTCGGCGGCGATGACGTTTGTGACCTCGTCCCAAGTGGCTCTCCTGTATTTGCTTTTACCGCGGTTTTGCGGATTCCTTTCTCCTTTGGGGTCCCAGTCCGTGCGAATCAGAGGGTATTTGATGCGGTTTGGGGAATATGTGCGTTTTTTATACGCCAAGGCGTATGTCCCGACGTGAGAAACGAGTTTCGGCCTGTATACCGCCCCGTTCCTTTCGATTTTCCACATGTTGAACTTGTTTTCGTCATATTTCCAGTTATATTGGAAAGGGCGCATACGAAGCATTTTGCCGTCTTTTACGTCCACCATGCACTCGCCCGCGCCGCCCAAAAGCCCGCCGAGCGACATGCACTTGATGACGGTTTTGTCTCCCATGGTTTTCCCGGTGCCGTAGTCTTTGGGAAATCGCTTGGTATTCTGCAAAATAATCCCTCCCTGCACATTTTATATAATTATTCCGTTGAAAAATCCGGCCGGCAGTATATAATACATTTAAAATAATAACATCCTGCCGCCGGAATGTCAATTTTTGCATCGATTATAAAATAACTTTTAATAACAAATATTCCGGATCGCGTCGCCTGAAAAAGCGCTGTAAAAAAGTCTTTGTCCCGGGAAGGGCGGAGGAGTAATTTTGTTGAATGCCCGCGAATTTTTAAAAAAAACAGACGCCGAGGTCTCAAAGACCGTGGTAGGCAAATCCGACCGGCTGAGGCTTGCGACAGCGGCCGTTCTCGCCGGCGGCCATATACTGCTCGACGATTTGCCCGGCGTGGGAAAAACCACTTTTGTCAAATCGTTCTCCATGGCTTTGGGCTGCGGCTTTAAGCGGATACAATTCACGCCGGACCTGCTCCCTTCGGATGTCGTCGGCATGAATATTTTTGACCGCGGCACATCTTCTTTCAGACGCGTCGATGGCCCGATTATGACAAATATTCTGCTGGCCGACGAACTTAACCGCGCAATACCGCGAACACAGTCGGCGCTTCTTGAGGCTATGGCGGAGAGGCAGGTGACATTAGACGGAGAAACGACGCCGCTGCCTTCTCCGTTTATCGTGATGGCCACCCAGAATCCCGTGGAATCCGAGAGCACTTTTCGTCTTCCCGCGGCGCAGCTCGATCGTTTCATGCTCTGTCTCTCTCTCGGTTATCTGAACTCCGGGGAGGAAGCGGAAATGCTCAGAAGCGTCGGGGACGATATCCCGTTCGACAGCATCAGAGCCGTTTCGGACCCTGACAGTATTGTCGCTCTCCAAGAGCAAATGCGAGATGTTTCGATCACGGAGGACATGACGGATTATATCGTTTCTCTTGTTTCCGCGACGAGGGGGCATCCCATGCTCAGACTCGGAGCAAGTCCCCGCGCCACCCGCGATCTCTACAGATGCTCCAAGGCGCTCGCCGCGATCTCGAACAGAGATTTTGTCACTCCGGACGACGTTCATGAGCTTTTGATTCCGGTCCTCGCTCACCGGTTGGTACAAAGCTCGGAAGCCGGCGTGACCGGCAAGACAAAGCGGAGCGTTTTGCTCGACATCGCCGAGAAAACCCCTGTTCCGCCGAGCAGAAACAAACTCTTCGTCTGACGGAGCGTGAATATGCAACAAGAGAGAAAATACACTACTTTGTATTCCTCGCTGCTCGTATCGCCGTTTGCGATCGCAGCCGCGTTCGTGGTGTCTTTCATTATGAACCGAGCGGCGCTTCCGTCGGTTGCCGTATTCCTTTTCGCGCTTGCCGTCGTCGGGCTGACTGCCCGGGTTTGGGGCCTCTTTGCTCTTCGGAACATAAAAGTTTCGCTCGTATGCGAACGTACTGTGATCCCGGCCGGAGAGACGGCTGAAATAACTTATACCGTGGAGAACAACAAGCTGCTGCCGCTTACATGGATGGAAATATGTCAAGACCTGCCGGCTAACGGATGTATGTCGCCGGACGCCGGTTTCTCGCTTCATACCTACGCGGAAGACGAGGCGGAAGCCGAAGGCAAGAGCGCTGTTTTCCGGAAGCGCATTCTTTTTCTGCCGGGTTTCGGCTCGGTAAGCTGGGATACCGTTTGGTCCGCTGAAAGAAGAGGCGTTTATGAGGTGTCAAAACTCTCGTTGCGCTCCGGCGACGGCTTCGGACTATCCCGCAGCGTCCGGGACACGAGCGCCGAAAACCGCGTTTTTATTGTTTGGCCCAAGATAATACCTGTTAAGACAGAGCCTTTTTTTCGCAATCTGTGGCAGGGGGGCGCGGGCAGGCGAGGTTATGTTGAAGACATAACGGTCTTGCGCGGCTTGCGGGATTATTTACCGAGCGACCCGTGGAAACGCATAGACCGGCGAATGACTGCCCGCTCGGACGAGCTGATGGTGAGACAATTCGAGACCATTCTTCCGTCAACTGTCCACTTCGTCTTTGACGCCGCTTCTTTTTCGGGCTTATCCGAAGACAATAACGAACTTGAGGACTGTATTTCGATACTTGCATCGCTCATACTCGAACTTCATGCTTTAAGCATTAAATGCGGACTGTCACTGCCCGCCGGTCCGGACTTTCCGTCGGTTGACATAAGCCCGGAAGATACTTCGGCGGACGCGGCGGATATTATTAATTCTTTGGCGGCCTTCAATGCGGACGCGGCCTTTTGCGGATTTGACGAGGATTTGATCGAATCGCTCTCACAAACGGTCGGACAGCTTTGGCTCATCGCATACAGCGGGTCGAGACTGACCTGCGCAGCCCTTGCCGATAAGCTCGAAACAAGCGGCTTCCGCGCACTTTGTTTTGAGGCGGCGGATCCCGGACCGCTTTCCGGCCGCCCTCTTCTGCCGGTCCGGGAACTGAAAAAGGACGGGATAAAATGAGGCGGCCCGTCGCTGTTTTTGCGGGCCTGTGCGAGATACTCGCCGATGTTGCCTGCGTTCAAATAACTGTAACAACTTTTTCGTGGTTCGGCAGGGGCGCTCCGGCGCGCCCGAATCCGTACGTATGGGCGCTGTGCGTGATCGCTGTGTTTTTTATGAATCTTATCTTGCAAAGGAGGCAGGCGCGGATTCCGGTCCTTGTCGCTTTTAACGCTTTGCTTTTTGCCGCGAGTCTTTTTGCTGTGATCGTGACAGCTCCGGCTCTTTCAGGTTTTTTTACCGTGCTTATGACGGTGGTCTTTTTGCTCATAACCTCGGCCGACGCATTCAAGCTGTCGATGAACAGGAGATCGCTGAACACGCATATTCTGTTCTTCGACGTTTATTTATTGTTTTTGGGGTGGTTTTTTCTGTCCGCAGAGGGAGGAATGCCCCGCAGCGACATTCCGTTTTTGCTGACAGTGCTTTTTTTGAACATTATCTGCAATACGGCTCTGCGCGCGGCGGAAGAAAACGTCGGCCGGACTTTAACGGTCTCTCCCGTATCGGGGGTCTTGTTTTCGGCGGGCCTCTTTGCCGCTGTGACAGGCGCTGTTGTCGGGCTTATTTTGTTCTTGGCCCCTTTATCCCGCTCTTTGGCTGATATGATCATTGCGGCGGTGATCGCCTCAGGGTCATTTGTCTTTACATGGCTTAACAGGTTTTTTGTGTGGCTCATATCGCTGCTCCCGCGCTTTGAGCAAGACGAGGCTTTTGCGCCGGAACCTCCTGCTCCGGCGCCGGCGGACGAAATGCCGGAATTTACGGAATTTCAGCCGGAAGCGCTTTTTGCGATCGCGGTCGTCGCATGTTGCGCGATAGCCGCCGCGCTCATTTATCTTGTAGTGAAATTCAGGAAAAAAAGGCTCTCTACACCTGCCGCCGTCCCGGTCGCGGGGTTATCCCGCGCGCGCTCGGGCAAGATCTCCGGCAGTCTTAAGAAACGGATGAAAACGCTTTTTGACGGTATTGTTTTTTTCTTTAAATCGATCCGATGTATGAACACTCCCCCGGGCACTTTGGTCCGTCTCGAAGCATGGGGTAAAAAGCATGAAAAAACAAGAGCGCCCGGACAGTCGATGCGAGAGTATCTTATGTCGCTTTCAAATGACCTTATGCCCATTGCGGATGACTTGGATATGATTTATTTCGGTTCGGGAACGGGCATTTTATCAAAAACGCGCTGCCGCGATTTGAGACGGGAATTCTGCAAAAAAAACCGTCAGAAAACCTTTTAAAATGTGTATTGCAAACGTTGAATAAAAATAGTATATTTATATGGCCGAAAAACTTGTAATTAACCGCATAACCGGTATAATTACTGTGCCGCGCAGCAAAACAGCGTGAAAAGGCCCTAAAGGGGGAATAAGATTGCCGGACATATTGTCGCAAGCGGAAATAGACGAACTGTTAAACTCACTGACGGCGGCTCCGGGACCTGAGGAAGAGAAGAAGAAAGAGGAACCGACGGAAGGGGAGACGGTAAAGAGCTATGATTTTCGGACTGCGAACCGGTTCACGAAGGATCAGATGCGGTCGCTGGGAGTGGTGTTCGATACATACGGGCAGCTGTTTGCGACGAGGGTAACGAGCATACTGAGGGCGCCGTGCGAATGCGAGATACTGTCGGTAGAAGAGATGCGCTACAGCGAGTTTAACAATTCGCTGCCGTCGCCTGTGATATTGGGGGTATTCGGGGCGCAGCCGCTGACCGGGGCGCAGCTGATACAGGTATCGCCTGAGATGGCGTACATGCTGATAAACCGGTTATTGGGGGGAATGAAGCCTTCGAAGGAGAGCGGGAAGCAGTTTACGGAAGTGGAGCTTGCGTTGATAGATCGGTTTTTGCGGATGGTGATGAGGACATTTGACGAGGCGTGGGAGAAGGTATTGACGGTAACGTCGCAGCTTGAGCGGCTGGAGACGAACATGCAGTTTGTGCAGATAACGGGATTGAACGACGCGGTGGTCGTGGGGATGATGAATTTGAAAGCCGGAGACGACGAGGGGCTTTTGAGTATATGCTTACCGAGGGCGGGGATAGAGAAGATAGCGGGGCAGCTGAATACGAGGATGATATATTCGACTTCGGTGGCGGGGCATGAGAAGGATGAGAAGCAGACGCAGATATTGGGAGACAGGGTAGGAAAGTCTGCGGTACCTGTGACGGCGTATTTCAGGGAGACGCCGGCGACGGTGGCTGATATAATGGAATTGAACGTGGGCGACGTAATAAGGCTGAGACACATGGTTACGGAGCCGTTGATGGTGAATGTGGCGCACATAGCGAAGTTCCGGGCGAAGATAGGTTCCGCCGGGAAACGCTATGCGGTAAAGATAACGGAGATAATAAGGGAGGGGGAGAGTGAGGATGAGCGATTCGCTGTATGAGGAAGGCTTAACGCCGGCTGTGTCTGAGGGGGCGCTGTCGGCGGGCGGAACGGCGCTCACTCCCGAGGAGACGGATACGCTGGGCGAAGTGGGCAATATTTGCATGGGCGCCGTAGCGACGACGATGTATACGCTGATGGACAGGCGGGTGGAGATAACAACGCCGCGGGTGTCCGTTCATACGACGCGCGAAGTGTTGGCAATGTACACGATACCTTTTGTGATTATTAACGTTGAGTATACCGAAGGGATAACGGGAGACAATCTTCTGCTGCTGAAAGAATATGATGCTGCCGTGATAACCGACGTTTTAATGGGCGGCGAAGGAGTGATCGAAGAGCCGATCGAATTCAACGAGCTGCACATGAGCGCCATGAACGAGATAATGAACCAGATGATAGGTTCGTCTGCGACGGCTCTTTCGGAAGTAATAGGCTGTATGGTGAATATTTCTCCGCCAATATCGCAGCTTAAAACCTTGGAATCCGAAGAAGACGGTATGCTTGCTAAAGACGAGATCGTTATCGTAATAATTTTCGACATGGAGATCGAAGGGCTGTTGAAGAGCCAGCTGATACAGCTGATGCCTTACGACCAAGGCCGCGAGATATCCGCGAAACTTGTGAAGGCCAACGCCGAAAAGGCTAAAAAGGCGGCTGAGGCGGCCGCGGCTGAAGCGGCCGCGAAAGCCGCGGCGCAGACCGCGCCGGAACCTGCGGCCGCGGCGGTGACGCTCGAAGATATTCTCGGCGCGCCGGAGCCTCAGACACAAAGCCCTCCCGCGCAAACCGGAGGACCCGCGCCGGAAATAAGGCCCGTTCAATATGAATCATTCGGCTCTGATCGGGAATATGACTATTCGGGGAGCGGTTTGAGCATGGTGTATGACATACCGCTTCACGTATCGGTCGAACTGGGGAAAACCAATAAGGAAATCAGCGAAATTCTTGATTTTGACTTCGGTACGGTGATCATGCTTGAAAAAACCGCCGGAGACCCGGTCGAGATACTTGTTAACGGCAAACTCGTGGCCACCGGCGAAGTGGTTGTTATTGATGAGAACTACGGGGTAAGGATAACGGAGCTGTATAACTGACGATACTATTAAACGAGGGGTGATATTCAATGGATAGTGTAGAAACCAATATTTTGCTTGAAACCGGAACAAATGAGTTGGAGATTCTTGAGTTTCTGATAGCCGGCAACAGTTTCGGCATTAATGTGGCGAAGATAACCGAGCTGATGCAGGCTCAGCCGATTCAGCAGATGCCGAATTCTCACCCTTGTATCGAGGGTATCATCAATCCGCGCGGTATGGTTTATACCGTAATACATCTTGCCGGATATTTGGGCTTATACGAATCTGAAAATCCCGAGAAAGACATATATATCATCACGAGCTTCAACAAAATGAACGTGGCGTTTCATGTGCACGGAGTTGTCGGGATAAACCGCGTGTCATGGCAGGCTATTGAGAAACCCGATCCTATCATTTACGGCGGAGGAGAAGGGATAGTCACGGGAATAGCCAAAGTCGGAGACCGGATCATATCGATTTTGGATTTTGAGAAAATTGCTTTTGATATTTGTCCCGAAACGGGTTTCCATCCGGATGAAGTCAGGAAATTTATTCTAAATCAAGAAAGCGACGCGCCCATCCTTATTGCGGAGGACAGCGCTCTCATTAGAAAACTTCTTCAGGACGCCCTCTCGCAGGCCGGCTACAACAACCTTATCGTTATGACGAACGGCGAAGAGGCTTGGAGATATTTACAGAGGGCAAAAGAGAATAATGAGGTCCCGCTGAAATCTCAGGTGTGTTGTGTTATTACTGACATTGAGATGCCGCAAATGGACGGACACCGGCTGACAAAAATGATCAAGAACGACTCTGTATTAAACGTATTGCCTGTTGTTATCTTCTCTTCTCTGATAGACGAAACGATGATGCTCAAAGGTTTGGAGGTCGGCGCCGACGCCCAGCTGTCCAAGCCGGAAATCGGGCATTTGGTCGGGATCATAAATAAATTTACCGAGGATCAACCTCGACACCCCCATCAGGAATGATCGAATAACAATTTAAGAACTGCGGTAAAAACGAGATTTTCGTTTTTACCGCAGTTCTTATTAACAGGTCACACAGTGTATGGCCCGGGCGGGGTATCAGACGATACGCCTTGCGCCCACGTAGTTATCGGTGTAGTATTCCGAGTCAAGTTCTGTGATTATAACTCCGTCATGGACAGAAGAGCTGTGTATAAAAAGTCCGTTGCCGAGGTAGATGCCAACATGTCCGATCTCCGAGCCGCCGCTGTTTGTGAAGCAGATCGCGTCTCCTGTTTGGAGATCCCATTTTTCGACAAATTTTCCGTTTTTGAAGATAGTGTCGGCGGTGCGATTGATTTTATATCCGCATTCTTTGTAAACTGAGTAGACAAAACCCGAACAGTCGAATCCGCCGGGGCCGGTGCCCCCCCAAAGATACGGGAGACCGAGGTATTTCATGGCTGTGTCCGTTATGCGCCTGCCCTCGGCTTCATTTCGCGGAAGAGGCTCGCCCCTTAATCCGAAATAGTCGCTGTGGATGTATCCTTCGTTTCCGCCTATCAGGTTTACTTTATACCATTCTCCGTAAACGCCGGAGACGGACAGGGTAGTGCCGTTGTTAAAATGCTCGGTGACAAAACTGACGAAACCCGGGGCGTCGCGCATACGAACGCTGTCGCCGCACACGACTCCGTATCCCAAATCGGCGTCTATGTTTTCATAAAAATCAATAAACTCGGCCGCCGCCCAGCCGACCGTTCCTTTGTAGACTACTTTATACCAATCGCCTGTCTTTTCGGATATCACAACGCATGAGCCGCCGGGAATGACTTCGCGGATCTCAGCGGATAAGTCAGCGGCAGCGCGCAGATTAAGCGAACTGACATTGACAATGCCTGCCCCGGCGCTTGCGGCCGCCGCCGTGATCGTCAGAAGAGCCGCCGTCGCCGCGGCAAAGAAAATCGTTTTCATCATTCTTTTCATTTTCTTATCCTCTTGAACGCTCACCCTGCCGTTAAGGCTCTGTCGAGCCATACGGAAGCGACGTCCATGGCTGCGTATAAGCTGTCTTTCTCACTCTTTTTGACAACGCGGTCGCGGCTTTTCAAATCCGGATCGGTCAATTGAAGCTGTACCGAAACCTTGGTCGCCACGTCTAAGTCTTTGATTTTTTTTGTGTCGATTATCTGCAGCATAATAATGTATTTGTCAGCCATGCTGCCGAAATAAATCATGTTGTCCTTGCGCCTCAGCGGGTGTCCTTTATATGTGAGGGAAACGGTTTTTATCGGT
>Ga0082212_10005110_pt1 | contig 18004 bp, 17 predicted proteins | sample TergutNt197P3_FD_71548 | JGI IMG/M metagenome (GOLD analysis project Ga0082212, IMG submission 71548) | Neocapritermes taracua P3 segment gut microbial communities from Petit-Saut dam, French Guiana - Nt197 P3 | ecosystem: Host-associated > Arthropoda: Insects > Digestive system > Gut ...
GTTATATTATTGCCCCCTCGCATCCCCGTCATATGATAGAAATCAAGCGATTATATAACTTTTTAAGGCATCTTCAATTGTTTCATTCTGCGTCTTATTATGATACAGCGCGAATAGTTGAAGCTGCTTATGGACCGCCGGAGATATCTTTATATTTAAATCACCGTTACAAGGTATTTGCGGTGTTATACCTTCTTCTTCACAGCATGATAAATAATGGTCAACCGCCGCTTCAAAATCTTTTCTGAGTTCTGCCAAATTTTCACCATAAAATATTATCAATCCCCTGATACCGGCGATTTCACCATGAAGGATATTATCTACAGATGAATATTCAACCGTTCCCAGATATCCTTTGTATTCTAAATAATCGTTCATATTAAGCCCTTTATTTTTCCCTTATTCGATTTTACAAATCCCAAAGACAGAAGCAACGTTTCCATGTATTTCAAAATACCGGTTGCCGTAATCCAAAACCCAATCTCTGTCCTGAATTATATCGGCGGCAAGAAGGCCGCATACCTTTGCATTACCGGACGGGAACACATCCCGGTTTATCGCCGCGGCATGGGGCAGTTCTATCTTGCGGCCGTCTATTTCTATGGTAAAGCTTTCGACGATACGAACGGTTTCATCCTTTGTCCCGTCAACGCCGACAAACGTATCGCGGATTTCCCGGCTTCCCTCAAAGAACGGGTACAGCGCTTTTCCGATCACGCTTTCCGTATTGCCCGTATCAAACCCAAACAACCTCTCTTCACCCTGAAACCTGACGCGTAAAAGGGGCATACCGTCCCATTCGGCCATATTGTGAACCGTGTTTGGCCCATCCGGTTTTTCCAGGGAAAAGCGCCTGTCGGCCGCGCGAAACGCCCATTTGAAATGCTGGATTACATCCCAGCCCAAGAAACCGCTTACGCAAATGTCATCTCCGTTTTCATCCTTGCCAAAATCCAAGGTTTCATCCGAAACCACGGCAATGGGAAGACGTCTGATTGCCGTATGGCCGATTACCAGTTCTTTTATCGTTGCCGATCTCCCGGAAACGGTTCCGCCCGCGTTGCCGCCGCCGGAGACCGTTTCATCGGAAATCGGCAGATTTGCCTTATGGGCGACGCTTTCTCTGACGACCGTCATAGCCGCGCCCGTATCGTAAACAAGCGGTACTGTTATGTCTCCGATTCTGACGTCCGCCAGAATTAAATGGGCAATTTTGTCAACGGACGCGGCAAACACATCGGGCTGTTTCCCATACGATATTTCCATGGAATCCCCTGCCCCCTATATTTTTCCCCCGCTTTGGGCGGGGGAATTTTTCACTACTTCTTATTGAATATTCTAAAGATCGATTCAAACGGGTCTTCCTCCGGCGGCTCTTCCTTCGCCGCGGCGGCCGGGAACGGCGCCGCCGTTTCGGAGACGGCCGGTTCGGACGCCGCCGCCGACGCCGGTTTGGGGGCCGGCTTCGACGCGGAGCCGGTAAACAGCCCGTCGTCGTGGTGGATGACACCCTCGTCAAAGCCGGTCGCGATGACAATGACGCGGATCTCGTCGTCCATGTTCTCGTCGATCGCCGCGCCGAAGATGATATTGGCGTCGTGGTGGACGGCGCCTTTGACCATGTTGGCGGCCATCTCCACGTCGTCCAGCGCCAGGTCGGCGTCGCCCGTTATGTTGATGATGACGCCCTTCGCGCCGTTGATCGTCGTCTCCAGCAGAGGGCTTTGGATCGCCTGGCGGCTCGCTTCCTCCGCTTTGGCCTTGCCGCTGGCGTGGCCCACGCCGATGTGCGCGTAGCCCGCGTCGCGCATGATGGCGCTGACGTCGGCGAAGTCGAGGTTAATCAGCTGGGTGGTGTTTATCAAGTCGGAGATGCTCTGCACCGCCTGTTTCAGCACGTCGTCGGCGATCTTAAAGCCGGTGGCGAACGAGATCTTCTCGGTGGAGACCAGCTTCAGCCGTTCGTTGGGGATGACGATCAGCGAATCGACCCGGCTGCGCAGTTCCTCGATCCCCGCCTCGGCCTGTTTCATCCGGTGGGGACCTTCGAAGTGGAACGGCTTGGTAACGATGCCGATCGTCAGGATGCCCTGCTCCCGGGCGATGTCGGCCACGATCGGCGACGCGCCGGTGCCGGTGCCGCCGCCCATCCCGGCCGAGATGAAGACCATGTCGGTGCCGGCCAGCAGCTTCGACATCTCCTGGCGGCTCTCCTCCATCGACTTGCGGCCGATCTCCGGATTGCTGCCCGCGCCCTTTCCGCCGGTCTGCTTCTCGCCGATTTGCAGTTTATGGGTCGCCCGCGTCTTCATCAGCGCCTGGCGGTCTGTGTTGACGGCCACCATGTCGGCGCTGGTGACGCCAGCCTCCATCATCCGGTTGACGACGTTGTTGCCGCCGCCGCCGATGCCGATCACCTTTATCGATACTACGCTCTCGTTCCCGCTGTCCAGTTCAAAGGCCATATCCTTTGCCCCCCGGTCTTTTGTATAGTGTGTATAGGTTTTTGCTTTACGTATATCGCCCTGTGATTTTTCCGCGTTCTTCTGTATTGTATATGGCTTGCCTTGTATTGTCAAGAAAAATTTGCTAATGATTATGACCCGTCCGGCAGGAACCGCACGGGCTTGTCCTCCGCCGCGCCGGCGAGATACAGCGTCCCCGGCCCCCGGCCGGACACCTTTTCGTCTTCCAGCGCTTGCAGCATCACCCGGAACTTCTTCGGGAGCATGTCCGGCGTCCCCAGTTCCACCTTGTACTTCCCGGCGTAGGTAAAGCGGACGTTGGAGAGCAGCGAGACGTCGATCTCGCCCACCCGCTCCCAGATCCCCTCCGTCTGCATCGACTGAAGCAGGTTCAGCAGCGGGTCCGGCTTGGCCGTATCCTCAAAGGCCGGGTATATCTTCGTACCCGGCATCGGGTCGAGCAGGCCGAATCCTTTGACGACAGGCAATTCCGGCGCGGTTGAGGACGACTCCAGCAGGGTGCCTTGCGCGTCGAAGAGCCAGTATAGGCCCCTGTGCGCGACGACGGCGGCCGGCGCGGCCTCGGTGATGACGACGACCACCGTACCCGGCAGTTCCCGCTTGATCCGCACCCCCTTGACATAGGGCAGACGGGCGATGACGGCGCGGGCGGCGGTGATCTTGTTGATTAAAAAGATGTTTTCGCCGTAGGTGAAGCCGGACAGCGCGATAACGTCCTCCGGGCTGGTGGCGGCGACGCCCTCCACGCGGATCTCTTTGATCTTGAAAAACAGCCCCCCGGTCAGAATGAACGAAAAAATAAGCGCGGCAATGATGAAGAAGGTCAGCAGGAAGCCGTATCTTCCGCGCCGTCTGCGCTTTTTCTTCTCCGGCATGTCATCGTCCCTTTCTTTTGTGAGCGGCGCCCGCCGCTTGCGGGCGGGAAATCCCCCTCATTCCCCCTTTCGCGAAAGGGGGACGTCCCCGCGGGGACAGAGGGATTTACATCCGTTTCACATCCGCGCCCAGTGTCTTCAGGGTATCCTCAAACCGCTCATATCCTCTGTCGATATGCGTCAGCCCGCTCAATACCGTCTCGCCTTCGGCCGCCAGCCCCGCGACCGCCAGCGCCGCGCCGCCGCGCAGATCGGTGGCGCAGACCCGCGTCCCGTAGAGTTTCGCCACGCCGCGGACGACCGCCACCCGGCCCTCGACCTGGATATCCGCGCCCATCCGCAGCAACTCGCCCACATGCCCGTAGCGGCTCTCGAAGATCCTCTCGGAGAACATCGTCACCCCTTCGGCGCGGCAGGCGGCCGCCATCACCAGCGCTTGCGCGTCGGTCGGGAACCCCGGGTGCGGCATGGTGCAGATCCGCCCCATCGACCGCGGCGCCCTGTCCCGCTTGGCCCGTATCTCCGTCCCGCCGGACGTGATCCCGCAGCCGGCTTTGGCCAGGACCGATATGACCGTATCCAGATCGCCGGGACGCGCCCCGGTAAGCCGGACGTCTCCTCCGGTCAGCGTTACCGCCGCCAGCAGCGTCGCCGCGACGATCCGGTCCGCGATCACGGCGTGTTCCGCGCCGCCCAAATGCCGCGCGCCCTCGACGGTGACGGTGGAACTGCCCGCCCCGGCCACCCGCCCGCCGATCGCGTTGAGGAAATTCTGCAAGTCCTCGATCTCCGGCTCCCGCGCCGCGTTGTATATCCGCGTCGTCCCCCGCGCCCGGGCGGCGGCCAGCATGACGTTTTCGGTCGCGCCGACGCTGGGGGTGCCGAGGTGAATATCACAGCCTGTAAGCCTTTGGGCTTTACAGTATAGGAACCCGCCTTCCTCCCGTATCTCCGCTCCCATCTGCCGCAGCGCCGCGATATGCAGATCGATCGGGCGGGGGCCGAGGTCGCAGCCGCCGGGGTAACTCAGCACCGCTTCGCCCGCCCTTGAGAGGATCGCGCCTAAGAATACCACCGACGAACGCATCTCCCGCATCAGCGTCTCCGGAATTTCAAAGCGGTCCATCCCGGCCGCGTTGACCGATACGGCGCCCGGCTCCTCCCGGTCCGCCCGGCAGCCCAGCCGCCGCAGGATACGGACCGACGTATCGACGTCCAGAAGGTCCGGGCAGTTGCGGATGACGCACGGCCCGCCGGATAAAAGGGTGGCGGCCAAGATGGGCAATACGCTGTTTTTCGCGCCCTGTACGCGGACCGAACCGCTCAGCGGCTTTCCGCCGGTGATATAAATCGCGCTCATGCCGTTTTCCTCCGAATCCCCGATTAAAATGGGCTTTATGGCTCATTGTATGGGGATTTTAGAGGAATTGTTACTTTGCCGCCTTTAGCATCAGGCCGGCGATCCGTTCCGCCGAGTCGGGCGCCGCCAGTTTTTGAAGGGATTCCCGCATCGCTTCCCGCCGGCCCTGATCGCCCAGCAGGTCTTTGACCGCCCTATACAGCGTCTCCGCCGTGAGTCCCGCTTCCGGCAGAAAAACGGCCCCGCCCGCGCCGGAAAACATTTTCGCGTTGGCGGTCTGGTGGTCGGCCGTGACGTTGGGGCTGGGGATCAGCACCGCCGGCCGGCCGGCCGCCGCCAGTTCCGCCAGCGTGGAGGCCCCGGCGCGGCAGATCAGCACGTCGGCCGCCGCGGCCGCCTCCGCCATGTTGTGGATGTAACCGGTCAGCCGCAGCCCGGTCCCGCCGTCGAATACCAACCCGCCCTCCGCCGCCGTCTTGCAAAGCGCGTCATACCGCTTCGGGCCGGCCGCGTGGATATGCTGCCACTCGCCGCCCTCCAGTTTCATCAGCTCCAGCGTGATCCGGTTCATATCCCGCGCCCCCTGCGAGCCGAAGATGCTGACGACGACCGGGCGGTTGTCCAGCCTCAGCGCTTCCCGCGCGCGCAGACGGTCGGCCGTGAAAAACTCCGCGCGCACCGGCGTGCCGACGACGTGGACGCGGTCTTGGCGCTTATAGGCCGCCCGGCAGGACTCCATCCCGACCAATATCGCGTCGGCGCGTTTGGCGGCCATTCTGGTTGTGACGCCGGGAAAGGCGTTGGACTCGTGGACGAGGACGGGGATCTTCAGTTTCGCCGCGGCCCGCAGAGCCGGATAGCTGGCGTAGCCGCCGGTACCCAGCACGGCTTGAGGCCGGAAGCGCCGGAGGATTTGCCTGGCCGCGCCCAGCGCCCCGGCGACCTTGACCACTGTCCCGAGGTTTTGCGCCAACGCCTTGGGCGAGAACGAGCGGGACAGCGAGCGCACATCGACAAACTCGATCGGGAACCCCTCGCGCGGCACGAGATCCCGCTCCAGCCCCCGCGGCGCGCCGACAAACAGCACCTCATGCCCCCCTTCGCGCAGGGTGCGGGCCACGGCCAAGCCGGGGACGATATGCCCCCCGGAACCGCCGCAGGTTATGATGAAACGCATGAAGAACACTCCCTCCTACGGATTATACGCCGGCAATCGCCGGCTGACCGCCAGCACGATCCCCATCTCCACCATCTGGATGACCAGCGACGAGCCGCCGTAGGAGAAGAATGGCATAGAGATGCCGGTCACCGGGATCAGGTTGGTGACGACGGCGACGTTTAGGAAGGTCTGTATCGCCAGCAGCGTCGTGACGCCGGAGACCAGCAGCGTGCCGAAGCGGTCGCGGGCGTGCAGCGCGATCCAAAACCCCCGGCAGATCAGCAGCAGGAACAAAAAGAGTACGATCAGCGCGCCGGCCATCCCCAATTCCTCGCAGACGATGGCGAAAACGAAGTCGTTGTGCGGCTCGGGCAGGTAGGAATACTTTTGCCGGCTCTGCCCCAGCCCCAGCCCGAACCATCCGCCCGACGCGACGGCGTAGAGCGACTGCACCGTCTGCCAGCCGTCGCCGCGCAGGTCGCTCCAGGGGTCCTGCCAGATCGAGATGCGCCGGGCGGCGTAGTCGGTGGCGGTGATTAAAACCGTCATCGCGCCGACGCCGGCCGCCCCGACGGCGAAGATCCAGCGGTAGGCGAGGCCGCCCATATACAGCATGACCGCCCCTACGGCGAGGATCAGGATGATGCCGGAGAAATGCGGCTGCATCGCCATCAGCCCCGCGATCAGCGCCAGCAGGGCTATGTACGGCGTGATGTTCCGCAGCGCCGGCAGCAGCCTCTTTTCCGACATCTTGTCGGGGTTGCCCGCGATCATCGTGGCGAAGAGCATGATGACGGCCACCTTGGCGATCTCCGACGGCTGGATATTGAACAGCCCGAAGTTGATCCAGCGGACCGCCTCCTTCTCGCGGGAGCCGACAAAAAGGACGACGACCAGCAGGATCAGCGCCACCACCATCGCGGGGATCGAGATCATCTTGAAATAGTGATAGTTGAAGCGCGACACCGCCATCATCACGGCGATCCCCATCACCATGAAGATGGCCTGGCGGGTCACATAGAAAACGGGGGTGTCGGTAAACCTGTCCGCCCACGCGTAGCTGGCCGAGAACATCATCACAAGGCCGACGCCGCTCAACAGTACGACAAGGAGGGCGAACGGCAGGTCCACCGGGCCTTTCACGGTCCGGCTCATCTCCCGTTTCGCCTGTTCTACATCCATCCGTTCGGTATTTTCCATTGCGTTCACCCGCCGTTTCTATATTGCATAGTAGGTTTCCAGCCTCTTGGCCCGTTCCCGGGCTGAAATCATACGCGCGCGCGCTATCACGCAAACCAGGCCAAAAGGCACAGCCCCGCCGACACGGCGGTGAAGACGGCGAAAATCTTCTTCTCTTTCCAGCCGCACAGTTCAAAGTGGTGGTGGACCGGCGACATTTTGAACATGCGCTTGCCTTTGGTCAGCTTAAAGTAGGTCACTTGCAGTATGACCGAGAGGATTTCGAGCAGATACACCAGCCCGGCGACGACGAGGATCAGCGGCTTGTCCATGGCGAACGCCAGCCCGCACAGCGCGCCGCCGATAAAGAGCGAGCCTGTGTCTCCCATAAAGACCTTCGCCGGATTGAAGTTGAAGAAGAGAAACCCCAGCAGCCCGCCGGCCAGCGCCCCGGAAAAAACCGCCGCGCCGGTATTTTCCAGCGACAGAGCCAGCGCTCCCAGAAAAACGGCGGCCGGCAGCGTCACCCCGGCACACAGCCCGTCGATCCCGTCGGTGATGTTGACCGCGTTGACAAACCCCGCCACAAAGAGGATCCCCAGCGTCAGGTAAACAGGCCACGGCACCGGCAGGACGACGGAGGTAAACGGAACGGCCAGTTCCGAAGCCGTGTAGCCGAAGGACCGGAACAGCGCGAGAAACGCGGCGGCGGCGCTGAGTTGCAGCAGCAGTTTTTGCGGGGCGGACAACCCCTGGTTGCGCTTGTTGCGCACCTTCGCGAGGTCGTCTACAAAGCCGATCCCGCCGCAGATCCAGGCGAACAGCAGGATGAAGAGGTGGGTATACCGTCCATCGGTCATTTCACCCCGTCCGGCGGTCAGAACGGCGGCCGTCATCGCCAGCATGAAGAAGAACCCGCCCATCGTGGGCGTCCCCTCTTTGGTTTTGTGCCAGTTCGGTCCCACTTCCAGAATCCTCTGCCCCAGTTTCAAGCGCCGCAGCACCGGCAGCAGCAAGCGCCCGAAAAGCAGGGCGCCGAGCAGCGCGATCCCCGCCGAGAGAAGCATTTCCGTCATATCATAACCGCCTCCCGCACAACCTCGCGCTCGTCAAACGGATGCAAAACGCCCCCTATTTCCTGATAAGTCTCATGCCCCTTGCCGATCAGCATCAGCGTATCGCCCGGTTTGAGTATGGCCAGCGCCGCGCGGACCGCCAGCCTCCGGTCCGGTTCGACCGCAATGTCACGGCTCTCCATCCCGGCCAGAATATCCCTGATAATGGCATTTGGGTCCTCGGAACGGGGGTTGTCGGAAGTAACATAACACAGGTCGGCGTTTTGCTGCGCCGCCGCGCCCATCATCGGCCGCTTGGACCTGTCCCGGTCGCCCCCGCATCCAAACAGGGCGATCAGCCTCCCCTTACAAAAAGCCCGCGCCGTCCGCAAAGCAACGGCAACCGCCTCCGGCGTATGCGCGTAATCGATGATTACCTGATAGTCTGCCCCAACCGGCACCGTCTCCATCCGCCCCTTTACAGGCGGAATCCCCGGCAAAACCCGCGCCATCTCTTCCACCGGCAGCCCCAAAGCAACCCCGCAAGCAAGCGCCGCAAGCACATTATATACGGAAAACTGCCCCGGCGTCCCCCAAGCAACTGTCCACTGTCCACTGTCAACTGTCAACTGAAACGCCACTCCGTCCGGGCGAAGCCGAATATCCTCCGCCGTCAGCGCCGCCTCCGCCCCGCAGGCAAAGGTGACCGCGTCCGGATACAGGTCCGCCAACCGCCGCCCGTAGGGGTCGTTGACGTTCACCGCAACCTTGTCGCACTGCGTAAACAGCCGGCTCTTGGTTTCGAAGTAATCCTCCATATCGCTGTGGTAATCCATATGCTCATGGTGCAGGTTGGTGAACGCCCCGACGGCGTAGCGTATCCCCAGCACCCTCGACTGCGCGATCGCGTGGCTGGAAACCTCCATCACGCAGTGGGTGCAGCCCTCTTCCAGCATCTCGGCGAAGACGCCGTTCAGCGCGACCGCGTTCGGCGTGGTGCGCTCCGACGGCCATTCCCTGCCCCCCATCACGATATGGTTGGTGCCGACCAGTCCGGCCAGCCCGCCGGTCACCCCTTCGATCAGCCCTTTGAGGATGTGGGTGACGGTAGTCTTGCCCTCGGTGCCGGTCACGCCGGCCATCACCAGCTTTTCAGCCGGGTGGCCGAACATCCGGGCCGCGAGTTTCGCCAGCGCGGCCCGCGCGTCCGGCACGACGACATGCGGCACCGCCGGGTCGAGGGCGCGTTCGGTCACGATCATCGAAGCGCCGGCGTCGATCGCCTGACGGATGTAACAGTGGCCGTCCAAATCGCTGCCCGGTATCGCGACGAACAGGTCGCCTTTTTTCATCAGCCGCGTGTCGTTATGGACGCCGTCCACTTCGCAGTCCAGCGACGGCGCGTTTGTCTGCAACGTATCAAGGGCTTGCAGCAGGGCAAACAGCTTCATAGGTCTCCTCCCAGGCGGGGGCGGTTGACAATCGTCCCCGCAACCGCCTTGATTAGTCGGATACGTCGGTGCTGCGAAATTCCACCGAGATCACGGTGCCGTACGGCACCTCCTGATCCGGATACTCCTGCCACGCCGCCCGCAGCACCGCGTCCGGCGACGACTGGGCCCCGATCGGGCGCATGAAGACGCCCGCGTTGGTCAGGGCGGCGTTGGCCTGTTCCGGCGTCTGGCCGCGCACGTCGGGGACGGTGACCGTCTCAGCCGGCTTTGTCCCCTCGGTATACAGGATCATCTCGGTCGTGGACGGCACCCGCACGCCGGCCGCCGGAAGCTGATCGCTGACGGTATCGCCGCCGCCGGCGACCCGGGCCGTCAGGCCGGCTTTTTTCGCGGCCGCCTCGGCGTCGCCGACCGAAGCCCTCTTGACAAACGGGACCGTTACGTCGACCGACATCGCTTCCTCCGGTTTATACTGCGGCACCACGCCCAGATAGGGCAGCACGTCGGCGAAGATCCGCCCGGCGACCGGGGCCGCCATATAGCCGCCCATCCGCTGGTGGCGGTCCAGCCCCGGCTCGTCGAGCATCACCAATATCGCCACCTGCGGGTCATGCGACGGCGCGAATCCGGAGAAGGACACGACATACAGCCCCAGCTCGTCGGCGCCCGGGACGTCGCGCTTCTGCGACGTCCCGGTCTTGCCGGCCACGTGGTACCCTTTGACATAGGCGTTGGAGCCGGTCCCCTGATTGACGCATTCCTCCAGATATTCCCGCATCAGCTTGCTCGTCTCGGCGCTGACGACCTGCCGGACCGGGGAAGGCTCGATCTTTTCGACGATCCGCCCGTCGGCCCCGGCCACCTGCGACAGCACGTACGGCTTCATCAGCGTCCCGCCGTTGGCGACCGCGCAGACCGCCGTTATCATCTGGATCGGCGTGACCTTAAAGGTCTGCCCGAACGAATAGACCGCCTGCGCCGAAGCCTGCCTCGAATAGGTGTCATACGGGGCGACGATCCCCCTCGCCTCGCCTTGCAGGTCGATGCCGGTCGGCTCTAAAAACCCGAAGGAACGCATATAATCGTAGAATTTTTCCGGACCCACGCTGCCGCCTATGTTGACGAAAGCGGGGTTGCAGGAGTGCCGCAGCGACTCCAGAAACGTCTGGGAGCCGTGGCCCCCGGCCTTGTGGCAGCGGATGGTGTGGCCGCCCACCAGGATCGAGCCGGCGCAGTTGAAACGCGACCCCTCTATGCTGACGCTCTTCTCCTCCACCGCCATCGCGGCGGTGAAGATCTTGAAGACCGAACCCGGCTCGTATGTATCGTTGACCGCCTTGTTGCGCCACTGCGTCTGCTGCGCCTCGCCCAGCGCTTCCGGATATACGTCGGCCCCGACCGACTCCAGCGCGCGGCGGATCTCCTCGTCGGCGATCTCCCGCGGCGCGTTCAGGTCGAAGTCGCCTTTGGTCGCCATCGCGAGGACGCCGCCGGTCCGGGGGTCCATGACGATGACGCAGCCCCGGGCGGCCACCTCGTTCTCGATGACGGCCGTCTCCAGATGTTTTTCGGTGAAATGCTGGATCGTCTCGTCGATCGTCAGCACGAGGTCGTAGCCGTCCAGCGCGTCGTAATACATCTCATACTGATTGGGCAGCGGCTTCCCGCTGCTGTCGCGGGCCGCCACCGTCTGCCCCGGCGTGCCGCTCAAGTGTTTGTTATAGACGGCCTCAAGGCCCATCGACCCGTTGTTGTCGGCGTTGACAAACCCGATGACGTTGGCCGCGAACGATCCGTTGGGGTAATAACGTTTGCTGGAAGGCTCTAAGAAAACCATCTTGGTCAGGCCGTTTTTGAGGATGAACGCCCGCACTTCGTCGGCCTTCTCCTGTTCCACCTGCGTCTTGATGATCTCGTTTTGGCGGGTTTTGCGGCCCATCCGCTCGACGACCATATCCCTGTCCACGCCGAGAATTTCCGACAGGCCGCCGGCGATGATCTCTTCCTTCTCCTCCTTGATGTCGCGGGGGGAGACGCAGACCGTCTCGACGCTGGCCGACACCGCCAGCACGTTGCGGTTGCGGTCATAGATCGTGCCGCGCCCGGCCGTGACGGCGTAGGACCGCATCTGCTGGTCGATCGCCTTCTGTTCCAGTTCGTCGTGCCGGGTGATCGCTACGTCGTAAAGTTTCAGCGCCAGAGGGATAAACATGGCAAAACCGAAAATCCCGGTAAGGATCAATACCCGCACCAGGATCATCCGGTTGTATTTGTCTTTATGAGAGCCGCGCGGCTTTTTCGCGTTTTCCATCCGGGCCTCCCTCCTTGTCTCTTGATTATACGGCCAATCCCTCCATAATAGAACTAATCCAGAAACGCCGCCACCCGCGCCGTCATGGTGGAAAAAAGCTGCCTGACCGAACCCCAAAAGCCCTTCTGCGGGATGACCTCGCCGTGGTCCTTCGCCGCGGCGCTGATGTAGACGATCTGGTCGCGGGAGGGCTTGACCATCCCCAACTCGCCGATGGCGTACGCCTCGACCTCGCTCAAACTCACGCTCGCCTCGACCCTGCGGCTGAGGACCCCTTCCTCCCGTTTCAGCGTTTGCAACTCGATGGCGGCTTGCTGGCCGGCGTTGCTGAGCTGGCTGAGTTCCATATAGCTGTAAACAATGAACAGCAGCACCGTCATCGCGCCGATAAACAGCGCCACGAAGCGAAACGAAAGTTTCATCGCCGGGTTGGCGGCGGCGCGGCCGGGCGAACGTTCCGGTACGGATACGGCGGGCGGCGCTTCGGATACGGCGGGCGCGGCGGGCGCCGGCGCGGGTATGGGAAGCCCTGCCCTGACAGGCGGATCGAAGGTCAGCGCGGACGTGCCGTCGTACATATCAGGACCTCGCTTTCATATCTTTTCGGCCGCGCGCAGAACGGCGCTGGCGGAACGCGGATTCTCTTCCGCCTCCCGCTGCGACGGCTTCCAGCGCCCGAGGAGTTTCAGCGACGGGGCCTTGCCGCAGGCGCAGGCGGGAAACGAGGGGGGGCAGACGCAGCCCTTGGCCGCTTCGGCAAGCACCCGTTTGGCGATCCGGTCTTCCAGCGAGTGAAAGCTGATTACCGCCAGCCGCCCGCCGGGCTTTAACCGGGCCAGCGCGGCCGGAAGGCCCTCTTCCAGCGCTTCCAGTTCCCCGTTGACGGCGATCCGGACCGCCTGGAAGGTCCGCCGCGCCGGGTGCTGCGCTTCCCGCCGCCCCCGCGCCGGCATCGACTCGGCGACGGCGTCGGCCAGTTGGGCCGTGGTTTGCAGCGGCCGGGCCGCGACAATCCCCCGGGCCAGCTGCGGCGCGTACCGTTCCTCGCCGTAGTCGTAGAGGATCCGCACCAATTGACGGTACGGCCACTCGTTGACGACCTCCGCCGCGGTGAGGGATTGGGAGGTATCCATCCGCATATCCAGCGGCGCGTCGAGGCGGTAGGAAAAGCCCCGTTCGGGCCTGTCAAGCTGCATTGAGGATACGCCGAGGTCGAGCAGGACGCCGTCCAGGAGCGCAACGCCAATCGGCTGTAACAGCCTGTCCATCTCACAGAAGTTGCCGTGCAGGAACCGCACCCTGTCTCCGAACCGCGCCAAACGGGCTTTGCAGTGTTCCAGCGCGGCGGCGTCCCTGTCAAGGCAGATCACTTGACCGCCATACTCCGCTATCGCCTCGGCATGGCCGCCCAGCCCGGCGGTGCCGTCAAGGTATACCCCGTCTTTACGGGGGGCCAGCGCGCCGACGGCTTCGCGCGGCAGGACCGGCGTGTGCGGCGTGTTCATTTGCCGTCCCACGCGGCGGCGTCCCAGATCTCCGCGTATTTCCCCGCGCCGGCGATGACGACGTTTTTGGTCAGTCCGGCGTAATCCCGGAGTTTCTGCGTCAGAAGAACCCGCCCCTGGGTATCCGGCGTACATTCCTGCGCGATCGAGTAAAACTTGCGGCGGCGTTCCATCTCTTCCTCTTCCGGCAGGTTTTCAAAACGTTCTTCTAGTTTTTCCCATTGATCCAGCGTGTATACATTCAGGCATTTGTCGCTGCTGACCGAGATGAAAAAAGGTTCGCCCAGCACTTTGAGAAGGCGGGAGGGCATAAACAGCCGCCCCTTGGCGTCGATCAGGTGCCGGTATTCGCCAAACAGCCTGTTCATTGTCTTCCGCTCCTCTCTTCTCCATTTGGCTCCACTTTACTGCCCTGCCAGTATAACGCACCCGTTCGCGCCCTGTCAAGCACTTTCTATAAATATTTTTAACAATACAAGTGTTCTAAATAGGGGATTTTACGATTTTTCGCACTTTTTCGCAATATTTTAACACAAACTAATGTTCCGCGAACGACTGTTTTATTCTTCCAGAAAGCACAAAAAGAAGCGCCCCCTTTCCGGGAGCGCCTCAAGATATGGTATAGGGAGCGGCGCTAGCGTTTGGCTGTGTTCCGAAACTCCATCCGCGATTTCCGCACTTCGTTGAGCGCTGTGTTGATCGCCTCTTCGGTGCGTTTCAGCAGATCTTCCACATACTCGTTGGTGGCGATCCGCAGCTCCCGCGTCTTGTTTTTGGTTTGATTTTCCAGTTCCTGCGCCTTCTTCCGGGCGGTGGAGAGGATCTCCTCCTCCGAAATGAGACGGCGGGCGCGTTCCTCGGCGGTCTTGACGATCGACTCCGCCTCGTTCTTGGCTTTCGCCATCATTTCGCCGCGCTGCCCGACGATGCTGGTGGCTTTGCGCAGCTCCTCGGGCAGGTTGTTGGCGATCTCGTCGAGCAAGCCCATGGCTTTGTCCTTGTCGAGTACGCATTTGTCGCTGCCCAGCGGCAGGGTGAACGAGTCCTCGATCATGTCGCGGAGCATGGTCAGCAGGCTGTCTACGTCATGCGGCATCTGGCTTCCCTCCTCAGTCTTTCTACCACCTCGTCGTGGATCTCGGGCGGCAGCAGTTCGCTCACGTCGCCGCCGTAGGAGCAGAGTTCTTTGATTACGCTGGAACTGATGTATTGAAACCTCTCGCCGGCCGTGAGAAACAGGGTGTCCAGTTCCGGGTTGAGTTTTTTGTTCATCAGCGCCATCTGAAATTCGTGTTCGAAGTCCGACACGGCCCGCAGTCCTTTGACAACCACGACGCCGCCCATGCCGGCGCAGGTCTCGGCCAGCAGGCGGTCGGAATGGACGACCGAGACGTTTGGCAGCCAGGCCGTCGTCTTGCCCAGCATTGTCACCCGCTCCTCCGGCGTGAAGCTGCACTTCTTCCCCCGGTTTTGCAGCACGATCACAACGGTGCGGTCGAAAATGCGGGACGCCCGCTCGATGACGTCGATATGCCCCAGTGTCACCGGGTCAAAGCTGCCCGGACAGACGGCGGTTTTCATTCGTTGGCGGTCCTTTCTCCGGGGGCTTCGCTCCCTCTCGTATACAAGGCCAGCGATGTGTCCCCGTAGTTGTATCCTTTTACCAGACGGTACGGTTCGGACGCAATCAGTATATCTGATCCCGCGTGGGTTTCACAGAGTAGTAAGCCGCCCTCGTTGACCAGATCGCGCGAAAAGAGTTTTTCCAATGTCTTTCGCGGAAGCTGCGATCCGTACGGCGGATCAAGCAGCACGACGTCAAAGCGTTCATCGGTTGTGTCGAGCCAGCGCAGTACCTCCGCGACCCGCACTGCGGCGCGGTTTTCGAAGAAGCGGGTGTTCTCGCGGATAATCTGCGCGGCGGAGGCCGACTGTTCGACAAACACGCACTCCCGCGCCCCCCGGCTCAGCGCCTCGGCCCCCAACTGGCCCGTTCCGGCGTACAGGTCAAGGACGCGCCGCCCCTCCAGATGGAATTGCAGGATATTGAACATCGACTCCTTGACTCTGTCGGAGGTGGGCCTTGTCCCCTCCCCCGGCACGGGCTTGAGTTTTCGCCCTCGGGCTTCTCCGGCTATGATACGCATGATCGTCTCCCCTACGCCCCTTCAAACGGCGAATGAAAATGGTTGTATACCGCGACGGCGGCGTTTTTGGGCAGCAACGCTTCCAACTCCTCCGGCGTGGCCGCCGCGACCGCCTTCACGCTTTTGAAGTGCCGCAGCAGCTTGTCGCGCCTCGCTTCGCCGAGGCCGGCGATCCCGTCGAGTTCCGAGCCGAATTTGCTGCGCTGCTTTTGATGGAAGGCCAGCGCGCTGCGGTGCGTCTCCTCCTGTATCTGCCCGATCAGCGCGAAGACGCCGGGGCTTCCGGTCAGTCCGGCCTCCGCCCCGCCGGGGGTCACGACCGCCCTTGTGCGGTGCTTTTCGTCCTTGACCATGCCGAAGACCGGAACGGTCAGGTCAAATCCGGCCAGCACCCGCTCCGCCATCGCGGCGTGGGCCGAGCCGCCGTCAACCAGCAGCAGGCCGGGAGCCTCGCCGAAGCCCGCGTCGCCTTTGATGAGGCGGGCAAACCGGCGGGTCAGCACTTCCTCCATCGAGTGGTAGTCGTCATGGATCCCGGCGTCTTTGATGATGAAATGCCGGTACGCTTTTTTCAGCGGCTTGCCGTCCTTATAGCAGACGACGACGCCGACGCGTCCGCTGTCGCCCAAGTTGGAGATGTCCACCGCCTCGATCCGCGCCGGCGGCTCGGGCAGGTCGAGCAGCCGCTTCAACTCACTCAGCAGGAAGCGGGTTTTTTCCTCCCTTGTGGTCACCCGCTCAATCTCCTCGGCGGCGTTCCGGGCCGCCATTTTGACCAGTTCCGCCTTCGGGCCGCGTTTCGGCGCCGCGAACTCGACCTTCATCCCCTTTGAAAGAAACACGTCTTTTAACAGCGCTTCATCCTCGATCGGGGCCGACAGCAGCACGCTGCGGGGGATCCTGCCCCGCGCCATATAATACTGCGATACGAAAGAGGAAAGCAGTTCCCCCTCGTCGGCGTCCTCGCTCAGTTCAACGTCGCGCCCGACCAGGCTGCCGTCCAGAAAATGCAGCACGGCGACGCCGGAGCGGGCCTCCCCCGTTACCGCGGCCACGACGTCGGTGTCGGCCATCCCGCCGCCGACGACGATCTGGCGGTTGGCCAGCGCGGTGACCGACCGGATCTCGTCGCGGATCTGGGCGGCGGCCTCAAACTGGAGACTCTCGGCGCGCGCCTCCATCTCCCGTTCCATCTCTTCGACCAGCCCGGCGCCTTTCCCCTCCATCATCATCACGCCCCGGCGGATCCGCTCGCGGAACTCGTCCTCCCCCACCTCACCCAGGCAGACGCCGACGCAGCGCCCCATATGGTATTGCAGGCAGGGCCGCCCTTTCCCGATCTCTTTGGGAAAATGTTTGCCGCAAGTCGGCAGTTTCAGCGCGGCGCAGAGGGAATCGACGACCATTTTGGACAGGCCCCAGCCGCCGTACGGGCCAAAATAGCGCGAACCGTCCTTGACAAGCTTTGTATCGCGGACGACCGACAGCGACGGATAGGGGCCGGACGGCAGCTTGATGAACGGATAACCGCTGCCGTCTTTCAATTTTACGTTGTACTGCGGGCGGTGGTGGCGGATCAGGCTGCATTCCAGCACCAGCGCCTCAAACTCGCTGGCCGCGACGATGGTGTCGAAATCCTGCGCGCGGCCGACCATCCGGCGGGTCTTGGCGCTGTGGCCCGCGCTGTCCTGGAAATAGGACGAAACGCGGTTTTTTAAGCGTTTGGCCTTGCCGATATAGATAATTTTGCCCTTTTTGTCGGATATGATGTATACGCCCGGTTCGGCCGGCAGCGACAGCGCCTTGGTTTTCAGCCGCTCGATCCGGTCAATTGCAGAAAGACCGCCTGACCCGGCGGCGCTTTCCTTGTTTTCGGGTTTCAAGACCTACTCAAAAAAGTTGGAGGAGATGAGTTCTTCCAGCGCGGCGGCGGCTTCCCCCTCGTCGGCGCCGTCGGCGATGATCTTCATCGAGGTGCCTTTGACGATGCCAAGGCTCAACACGCCCAGCAGGCTCTTGGCGTTGACCTTGCGCTCTTCCTTTTCCACCCAGATGCTGGATTTGAATTCATTGGCTTTTTGTATGAAAAACGTAGCGGGCCGGGCGTGCAGCCCCACCTGATTATTGACGGTAACCTCACGGGATGTCATACGTATCATCTCCTGTCCGCGCCCCGCATAGCGCCGGGCGGTTTGTTTGTAGCTACCATCATAGCAAAGTTTTCCCGGCAAGTCAACATTTTTTTCGTTAGCTGTCAGCCATCTGTCACCCAACGGTCAGCGTCTGCTTCGCCCCGGCGGGCTTTTTGGCCGTCGCCGCCATCCAAAGGTCATAGGTCCCCGCGTCGGCCAACTCGCCCCTGTCGGAAAAAGACTGCACGGCCCCGCCGTCCATCTGCGCCATCGTCCCCTTTTTGACTTTTATCAGCTTCTTTTTGGGATCCACCTTGAAACTCGGCTTTTTCTGCTGGCCC
>Ga0082212_10005111_pt1 | contig 18003 bp, 15 predicted proteins | sample TergutNt197P3_FD_71548 | JGI IMG/M metagenome (GOLD analysis project Ga0082212, IMG submission 71548) | Neocapritermes taracua P3 segment gut microbial communities from Petit-Saut dam, French Guiana - Nt197 P3 | ecosystem: Host-associated > Arthropoda: Insects > Digestive system > Gut ...
TACTATAATGATTACTATGATAAGATTTCAAAATCGCAACAACCCAGACTGACGGAAGGAGAGCACGATGCAACATTCAAAAGATTAGGGTTTCGCCTTACAGAAGGATTAAAAAACAGAACATAAAGTCGAAATACCGGATACAGGACCTTTCTTGAGATGAAAGAGAATCTTTCATCAAATATTATCTGAAATATATCCATTCTTCAAAATTATTATTTTCAGTTGTTCAATATCGTTACTTTATATTTCAAAAACTGGCGATGGTTTCTGCTTTCGATCATTTTGAGTGGTATCTTCGCATTCCTGTATATACAAACCACTCCCAAAGTATATAAACGAGCGGTAACCTTGTATATCAACGGGGATAGCAAGTACGGCACAGACGCGGTTTTTGACGAACGCGGCCAAATCAGAGACAAGATCGATGTAGATAGTGAAATTGAGGCGCTTAGATCACCTCAATTGCTTCAGGAAGTGGTCAAACGGTTAAATTTACATATCAATTACAAGATCAACGGAATAAAGAAAGTTGACTTGTATGCTCAATCACCTGTTTTTGTCTTATTTTTAAACTCTATTGAACAAGAGCCTATTTCCTTTCAATTGGATATAATATCTGACAGTATCGTTCAACTTTCAAATTTTGTTCTTGGAGAAATCAAAATATCTCAAACGATCAGAACCGGACTCAACGAAGAAACATCGACCCCTGTTGGAAATATTGTGATTCTACCTACCCGGCATTATTCAACTGAAATGCAATTACCTTTAGAAATTTCAAAAAGTCGTATCATCAATATTGCCATGTTCTATGCAAGGTCATTGAAAGTTTCTCTCGCAAGCAGGAAAAAAACAATGATTCATCTGACTCTGGAAGATGTATCGCAACAAAGAGCTGAAGACTTTTTGAATACCTTGATCAGTGTTTATAATGAAAATTGGTTGAGTGAAAAAAACCAACCCGTGATTGCCACTCTACGGTTACTTAATGAGAAAATCGAGGCCGCCAAAAAGGATTTGGATGAAATTGATGACAGTTTAGAACTGTTCAAGCGCCAGTACTCAGTTATCGATATTCGCGACGCAGGATGGCAGGCAAGGAAAGAATTCAGCGAATATTCAGGAAGAGCGCAGGTAGTTCAAAACCAAATATCTGTTGCCAAACTCATACAGAAAGATTTAAAGGACGTCAATAAACGCTGGGAATTATTGCCTTCTAACCTGGTATTGAATCATCAGGCAATTGAATCATCTATTTCTCTGCATAATGATTTGATTCAGAAACGAAACAGATTGATTGTCGATAGTGGAGAAAAAAATCCGGTGCTGGTGGAGTTGAGCAATCAAATCAGTTCATTGCGGCAAACTATTTTGCAAACAGTCGACAAGTTAATAACTACCAGTAATACGCAGTTAAGAAACCTCCGATCGCAGGCACAAAAGATGAGCGCCCAGATAGACTCCTATCCGGAACAGGAAAGAGAATTACAATCTCTTGAACGTGAACAAAGCGCCAAAAACGATCTTTATCTGTATTTGCTCAGGCAACGCGAAGAAAATGAGATGGCGCTTCTAACAGCCAAAACCAAATCGCGGCTGAACGGTATTCCTTCGGGCAGTTCAGCGCCTGTAAAACCCCAAAAATATCAAATTTTTCTGATAGCGTTTATAGCAGGAATGGGAGTTCCCTGCAGTATCATTTGGGGTTGGAACGTCGTCAGTCCGGCTGTACGTGGAAAAATAGACCTGAACAATTTCCCTGTTCAGTCATTAGGAACCATCCCATCTGTAAGAATAACCGATCCGGAGAAGGACATGATTCAGGTACACGGGCACGGAAGGGGAGCCATCAATGAAGCGTTCCGTATCGTTCGCACTAAATTGGATCGTACCTGTAAACCCGTTCTGAAGGTAATCCTGTTTACCTCCATGGAACCCGGCAGCGGGAAAACTTTTGTGACTGCGAATATAGCCAAGAGTTTTGCTCTTGCCGGCAAAAAAATTATACTATTGGATTTGGATATGAGGACAGCCTCATTGAGCAAGTTTATCAACAGTCCAGAATCGGGTATAGCCAACTTTTTGAACAACCCTAAGGATCGCTTGTTTATCGCCGACAGTGACAGCTATGACGGCTTCGACATTATCCCTGTTGGCGCTATACCACCCAATCCCTCTGAATTATTAATGAGCGATCATTTAGAATCATTGATAGGAGACCTGAAAGCCGAATACGACTACGTGTTTATTGATTGCACTTCGGTTGATCTGGTTACCGACGCCCTCATCGTTGAACAATATGCCGATCTTTCCGTATTTGTTCTTCGCGAAAACTGTACCAACAAACGCAAACTTAATGAACTTGTCAATATTTTCCACAGCGGAGAATTTAAAAATATGCGTGTCATTTTAAATGGTCAACCTCTCAAAAAATATTACAATGCGTATTATGATGAGGTTTCAAAACCCAAACTGAAAGAGAGTGCGGTATTCAATAATGAAGTGTGTTTCTTGCCGAATAACAGGGGACATAATACAGGGACGTCGAATTCCTCTCTGTAGATGAATGTGAAAATGAATCTGAGATCGTTCACTCAACTACCAACATCCGCCTCGCGTCGTGTGGCGCTGAATACGGGTATCCTCTATGCCAAAATGGGGATTACCGTGTTCATTTCGTTTTATACCCTGAGGCTGATTTTTAATGCGTTGGGTGAAAGCGATTTCGGTATTTTCGGTGTTGTTGCCGGGGCTATTGCCATGCTGGGATTTCTTAATAACGCCATGGCGAGCGCCACGCAGCGTTTCATGTCGTATTCCGAAGGAGAAGGCGATAAGGAAAAACAAAAGAGTATTTTTAATGTGAGTATGATACTCCATTTTTGCATAGCGATTTTGATGGGTATCATTTTATTGATTGTCGGATATTTCTTGTTTAACGGCATTCTGAACATACCCCAAGAGCGTATTTTTGCAGCCCGTATCGTATATTACCTCATGATTGTCAGCACGATGTTCACTATCGTAACCGTTCCGTTCGACGCCGTCATCAACGCGCATGAAAATATGATGTATTATGCTGTCGTCGGGATTATTGAGGCAATACTCAAATTAGTCATCGCAATAGTCGTGGTGTTTACAGTAAGTGATAAACTGATCATTTACGGAGCGTTGATGGCAGGGTTATCCGTTCTGGTGATGCTCATCTTGGGAACTTATTGTTACAGGAATTATGAAGAATGTACTTTCCATCCCAAAGTTCATTTCAATAAGGACATTATGAAACAAATGACCAATTTTTCAGGGTGGAACTTATTAGGGTCTTCAAGCAGTATGTTGATGAATTACGGGCAAAGTATTGTGGTGAATATGTTTTTCGGAACCATCATCAATGCAGCGCAAGGGGCTGCTGCACATATAAACGGACAATTGTGCATATTGGCTACTACCATGATGAAGGCTTTAAATCCTGTGATTGCCAAAAGCGAAGGAGCCGGTAACAGGGAGTTGATGTTTCAGGCAACTATGTCGGGGAGTAAGATTTCTTTTTTTTTGATAGCGCTCCCGTCCATTCCGATTTTGATTGAAATGCCCTTTATCTTTGATTTCTGGCTGGGAACTGTACCCCAATTTGCCGTCATTTTTTGTTGTCTCTCGATTGTCAGAAGTTTAATCGAACAACTCTTTCTTCCCGTTGCGTATTCCATTGCCGTACACGGAAATATCAAAAAATACGAAATAACCTCATCTATTGTGTGCTGTTTTCCGCTTGTTGTCAGTTATTTTCTGTTTCAGTCAGGTTATCCCGCTTATATTTTGTATTACATTTTTATCATATATGCGATTGTCGTTGCAGGCGTTATCCTATTTTTTGCATGGAATAACTATCGCTTTCCGGTGATTACTTTCCTGAAAAAAGTCCTTCTGAAAAGTATTTGCGTATATGCGATTGTTTTGGGAATTACCTTTATTCCATTCTATCTTCTTGATAGCGGATGGCTTAGATTATTGATAGTGCTGACGGTTGGCGTCGTGTCGTTTCTGCCTGTTGCATGGCTTGTCGGACTTGATGATGACGAAAAAGATATGTTCCGACGGTCATTTGCGCCTGTCATTCAGAAAGTCGTTCCACGTAAGTTTATAAAAATGTTTTCGTTGGAAATTTAAAAAATTGATTTGATGAAGACTGACAAATATGCTATTCTGCTGAACACCTGCGATTCGTTTGAAGATTGCTGGGAACCGTTTTTCAAACTTTTTTCCATCTATTGGCCTGATTATGAAGGGAAAATCTATCTGAATACAGAGTATAAGGATTTTGTCTACGAGGGATTAAACATCATTCCGGTAAAAGGATGCGGAAAACATCAGTTCCCCAAAACAAAAAGAGCCACGTGGAGCCAGTGTCTGATATGGGCATTGGACGCAATAGATTCAGACGTTGTACTTTACATGCAGGAAGATTATTTTCTGAAAGATTTTGTGAAAAATGAAACGGTTGATTACTATGCACAACTCATTCAGGCGCATAACGATATTCACTGCATACATTTAACCGATCAGGCCATGCAGGCAGACACAACGCCCGGCAAATACGAAAACCTGTTTCTGCCTTCACCGCATGAAAAACTTCCGATTACCTGTCAGGCGGCATTGTGGCAAAAAACGGTCTTACGTTCATGTTTAAGAACCTACGAAAACGCATGGCAGTTTGAAATGTACGGATCGCGCAGAGAACTTTCGTCGCCTCACAACATATATAATGTTAATCCTCAAATAGTCAGGTTAGGTAAATTTGAGATTGTGCCTTACATTTTTACAGGAATCATCAAGGGAAGGTGGTATGAGGAAGTCGTTCCGCTGTTTGAAAAACACGGGATACCAATTGATTATCACAAGCGCGGTTTTGTGAATGATGCACCCGACGACCCGATTTCCAAACGAATCAAACGTAAGTTCCAAACGTTTCCGGTATGGGTCAGGTATCTTATTGAAAAACACGTTTGCAAACCAAAGAATCGCTGACAATGGATTCATTATCAATATACGCGCTTAAAGCATTGCGCAAGTTATATGCGCGGTTGTTTTCTCCCGAAATGCTCGCCAAACCTGAACGCATCACGGATGCCGAAGTCATTGCTCAATTGATATACGACGGGTTAGTATCGGAAGAACCTTGCATGGTCGCGCGGTTTGGAAGCACTGAACTTCATGTAATGACGAATTATCTGGGAGTTCACAAAAAAGAAAAAAAGATATGGTCCTATATTCAGGGAAAAGAATGCGACTGGTGGTGGAATCGTGTATACATTGAGCAAATGCAGGAATTTTCAGGATTTTTCCCGTCAACGTCCGCCAACATCGAACGGTTTTGCGAACTGATGATACAGGATATTCCGTTAGTAGATATTTTGGGTTCATGGCGACCGGGGGAACGTTTTTTTGAAAAAGAACTGCAACATGCGCATCGGGTTGAATTGGAACTGTTGAATCCGTATTTTTCGGCAACGCCCTGGACGCTGGCTCTGGAAAATAAAAAGGTATTGGTAGTGCATCCGTTTGCCGCTTCTATCGGATCGCAATACCAAAAACGGACGCTGTTGTTTGAAGATCAGCGCATATTGCCTGCTTTTGAACTTAAAACCATCAAGGCTGTTCAAAGTCTGGGAGGAGGAAACAGGTATTCCTTTGCTGATTGGTTTGAAGCATTGGACTTTATGAAATCGGAAATTGACAAAACGGATTATGATATTTGTCTGTTGGGATGCGGCGCTTACGGCTTTCCATTGGCTGCGCATGTAAAACGCGCAGGGAAAAAGGCCGTTCATCTGGGCGGCAGTTTGCAACTCCTTTTCGGGATCAAAGGGAATCGCTGGGAAGACCCGAATTACAACAAACAGTATAATTATGCAAAACTAATGAATGAACATTGGGTAAAACCGAAAGAAGAAGAAAAGTCCCAAAACGCCCAAACCGTTGAAAATGCCTGTTATTGGTAAAACGACGTCATCTGATTCTGCAATATGTATGAGTTAAGAAAAATAGGATTTCTTCCGGTACTGATCATTTTGGTAACTTTTATCTCCACCAACCAGTGGAGCGCTGTTCCCATCGGCAACACTACCACAAGTTGGGTCGTATGTTTTTTTGCCATCGGATGTATCCTTTGGAATAAGTCGCGGTATTTCCGTCCGTATAATTCAAGAGATTACCGGATTGTAGGCTTTTACTTTATGTGGATGATCATTTGCGTCCTTCGGGGATGTTTTGCCGCAGAAGATTATTGGGACTGGAAACAGTTGGTGATGGGTATTCTGGCGTTGTCGTTACCGGTCGCTGTTTATGTTTTTTCCATTCCTGATATTTTGCAGACGACATTACGCTGGTGGCTTAAAATAGCGTTACCCGCATTTGTATTGTTTTACTGGTTCATTCCCCGCGATGTCTTCCAGTATTATTTAGGGCCGGTATTGTTGCTGGGCTGTTTTTTACCAATTCTTACAAAAAAGTGGAAAATCATTTTATTATTTTTCTTGGTTTTGATGATGACTGATTTCGGAGCGCGAAGCCAACTCCTTAAAGCCATCGTCGTAGTTCTTGTCGGCGCTGTTTACCTGTTCAACAAGTATTTTCCGGTTCTTTCGGTCAGACTTTTAAACTTTGCTCTCCCGCTCTGTTTCATGGTTCCGATAGTCTTGCTAACCTTAGGTATTACCAATGTTTTTAACCCTTTTGATTCATTCGCATCGGGAAAGGACCAATATGAAACAAGAGTAAGCGACAGCGGTGAAAACGAGAACATTGCAGACGATACCCGGACTTTTATCTATGAGGAAGTCATATCTTCGGCGGCTCAGAACCGGTATATCTGGCTGGGACGCACGCCTGCCCGTGGCAACGATACCAAGGCGTTCGAGAAAAGAGAAGCAGAACTGAAAACCCCAAAAAATGAACGGCATGAGAACGAGGTCTGCCACCTGAACGTATTTACCTGGATAGGACTTATCGGCCTCATACTGTACAGTTTGATTTATCTGAGAAGTTCGTATTTAGCCATCAATCAATCGAACAGCATCTGGATGAAACTGCTGGGCGTTTTTATCGCTTTTCGATGGGCATTCGGATGGATAGAAGATTTCAACCGCTTCGATATTTCTAATATTACGCTTTGGATGATCATTGCCATGGGGCTTTCGCATGAATACAGAAAAATGAGCAACGATGAATTTGAAAAACATATCCTCAACATTTTCAACTTCAAATACAAATTTAAACGTAGTAGATACAGATATATTGACTGGTTATGAAAATTGTTTATACATATCGCGGGTTACAAAATATTGGCGGAGTACTGAAATATTTTTATGAAATCATTAGACGTGTTCAAAAAGAACATGATGCAATGGTTATTTCCAAATATTCCAGTACGCGCTATTTAAGCGAATTGGTTCCACAGGCAGGAGCATTCCTGTTCGGTCTGCCCATGAAGGGAAAGCAGAGACTCGAAAATTATTTTCAGGATCGATATTTGAATAAAAAACTCCAACAAACAGATTTTGACGTTATTCACGATACAGAATATAATCCTTCTTTCTTTGAATACAGCAGGAATAAGCCGATCGTGATGACTGTCCACGACATGATTCCTGAAATATTTCAAACATGCCAGGAACGTATCATCGACCGTAAAATTTGTTTTGCAAAAGTTCAGCATATTATATGCGTAAGTCACAACACCAAAAAGGATTTGTTGAACATATACCCTGAACTTGACGACCGTAAAATTTCGGTTATTCATCATGGCGTTACTGTTCAAACGGATACGGATCTGCCCAATCGTTGGGGAAACTATGTTTTGTATGTAGGCGACAGAAAATCTGCGTATAAGAATTTTCTTCCTTTTGTGCAAGCCATGCAAAAAATCGTTCAAAACAGCGATGTCCGAATCATTTGTACAGGATGTTCCTTCACGAAAGAAGAAATGCAATATTTCAACAGTTTGAATTTGCAGGACAGAATATTATGTGTCGGGTTTGTTGATGAGCAAACCTTACATTCGCTTTATCGTCATGCGCTTTGTTTTGTTTATCCTTCAAAATATGAGGGCTTTGGCATTCCCATCCTCGAAGCGTTCCAAAACGGTTGTCCTGTTTGTCTGAGCGACGCCTCCTGTTTTCCAGAAGTTGCAGGAAATGCGGCTGCATATTTCAACCCCGGTGATATTACCTCCATGACGACAACCATTGAGTCGGTCATCAACGACCATTCGCTTCGGAACGGCTTGGTGGAGAAAGGAACAGAACGTTTATCGCTTTACTCATGGGATCGTGCGGCAAAACAGACAGTTGAAGTATATCAAAATTGTATTCAATGAGCAATATCGCAGTATTATTGACATGTTTTAACCGCAAGGATAAAACGCTGAAATCTTTGGAAAGTCTGTATCGGCAAGATACTGATGTAGAGATGGATGTTTATTTAGTGGACGACGGTTGTACCGACGGCACTCCCGACGCAGTGCGACAACAATTTTCTCAGGTAAACATCATTCAGGGAAGCGGCAATCTGTTCTGGAATCGCGGGATGCACCTGGCATGGACAACGGCTGCACGGCAACGCGATTACGATTTTTACCTGTGGCTGAACGACGATACCATATTATATTCTGACGCCGTTCGCGAACTGCTCGCCTGTTCGGAAAGCGAGAATCACCGGAGCATCATTTGCGGAGCAACGCACGCCACAAACAATCCCGATGAAATCACCTACGGAGGATGGAAACCCAAAGATACCATTCTCAAACCTAACGGACAAAAACAGGTCTGCGACTATATCAACGGAAATATCCTGCTGGTTCCCACGTTTGTATACTTAAAAATTGGCGCCAACGATCCCGTGTTTCATCATGCCATGGGCGATTCGGATTATGGATTGCGCGCCCGTAAATCAGGAATCACTTCATTTGTCGCTCCCCGTGTATCAGGCGTCTGCGACGAACATGAAACGCTTGACGCATGGTGTAATCCTGTAATTCCCGTGCTCAAACGCTTAAAAATGTTATATACCCCGTTGGGAAATCATCCCGTTCAATTCTTTATCTTTGAAAAGAGGCATCATGGATTACTCATTGCTCTTTCCCACTATTTTACCATTCATTTAAGAACTTTATTCCCTTCCATCTGGAAAACCAAAAAATAATAGATGAAAAAATTATTGATCTTTGAACCTGCACTGTCCACCTACCGGATAGATTTTTTTAACACACTTGCCAAAAAGTTAAGTGTCAGCGCATTATTAACAGGTGGACGCAAAGAATTGGCTTCTCTTGGTTTCGATCTGGAGGCTGTCAATCAACAGGCCAACTTTCCGTATTATTATTATTCAAAAGGACTCAGATTGGGTAACCATTTGGCCAGTTCCGTTTACTACCGTGCCATCAAAAAGTTCAAACCCGACATCACACTTACCAATGAATTAGGTCTCAATACATTAACGGCCATTCTTTTAAAACCCTTTTTCAAATACAAATTGCTGACAGTAGTTGACGACTCGCCTAATATAGCAAGGGGATACAGTTTTTTGCGCGGCATATTGCGTGCGTTTGTCGTCCGCTTTGTGGACGGAATGGTTGTTGTGAATCCGCAAGTCAGAGATTTTTATGCACAAAAATTCAGGCGTTACCGGTGTCAATATTATTATTTGCCAATCATACAGGACGATCAGATATTGGCGGATAAGTTCCGGCAAGCGCTTCCCCTGTCGCAACAAATTTTCGATCAGTATTCGCTTTCCGGAACGAAGGTTATCCTTTTTGTAGCGAGGTTGGTAGACATTAAAGTTCCGGGATTGTTGCTTGAAGTCTTTGACGAACTGTATCAGAACAATACCGGTCTGCGTTTGGCGTTTGTCGGCGACGGGCCTCTCGAAAATGAACTGAAAGAATATACGACAACCCATCATCTTAATGATGCTGTTTACTTTACAGGCCGCTTAACCGGTAACGATTTATACGCATGGTACAACATCGGGCAAATATTGGTTCTTCCCAGTATGCTCGACCGTTTTGGCGCTGTGGTCAACGAAGCGTTAGTGGCAGGTTGTCAGGCAGTAGTGAGCGATAGCGTAGGCGCCGAATGTCTGATCAACGAAACCAATGGCGCCGTTTTCAAAACGAACGATCACGATGATTTAAAAAATGCATTATTACAGACTTTGGAAAGAGTGACGCCGTTAAACAAGGTGGAGACAAGAAACAACAACATGGAGGAATCGTTTTCCGACACCATGAATAAATTCATCGATTTTATCAGTAAGTAAGAAAATACATGAAAAATTCGCCGGAATCAATCATGTTTTTGGAGGATGACGTCAAAGACCTGTCGACGACTCTGTCCGCAGGTATCCGGTATGTCATATTAGATGAATACACCACCGTCCAAAGCTTACGAAATCAAATGATTGCATTGTATGAAACGCCATGGTGCGATCCGGTTTATCTGAACATATTGAATCCGTCTGTTTCTGAAGATGATTGCTCCAAACTGTTTTTATACGAAAATGAAATACTGAAGCATATCATCCTGTTTCAAATCATCGGAAAGAGGAATGTTGTGTTATGGAATCACTGTTTCAAAGTCTCTCTCAATGATATAGAAATCATTCGCAACATTATTTCCGGCGAATACTCAAATGTAAAAAAAATAACATTCCCCTATCTGTTTTTAGAAAAGACGGAAAAAAGGCCGTTAATGGTATTGTATGAAAAACAGGCGGATATGATTGTCGAATTGCCCGAATCCATGGACGCCTATATGAAATCGTTAGGCTCCGCTACGCGCAAGAGTTTAAGAAATTCGCACAACCGCATTGAAAAGGACAATCTCAATTTTCAGGTATCGTATTACGAAGGTGAAAAAATTACACGCGAACAAATTACCTCGCTCGTGAAATTAAACAGGGACAGGATGGAAAGCAAGGGAAAAACATCCCTCAACGATGATGCGGAATGTGACAGACTTTTCCAATATGCACGCATTGAGGGGATTTTGTGTTTATGCACTGTGGACGAAAAAATAATCGGGGGAACCCTGATGTATGCATTGGGGGAACATGGCTTTTCGAGCGTAGCAGGACATGATAACGCATACAATAAATATAGCATTGGCAGTATCGTATCTGTCAATGAAATACGACACATGATCGAAACAAAACGGAAATACCTTCATTTACTGTGGGGAAAGCAGGAATACAAGTACAGATTTGGGGCTAAGGAACATTACGTTTATGATGTGATGGCCTTTCAAAAACGTAGGGAATTTATATTGAACAACGTTTTGGTTACCATTCGTTCTCATATAAAAACGGTCAGAGAAATAGGCAAAAATAATCTGTTTTTCAGAAAGATACGTGATATACTGCGTAAAAAATAGCACAATGAACAGCACAATACTTTCGGAAAAAGAAGTAAGAAATCGTTTGAGACGGTTTTCATCCGACATCGGATATATCATATTGGATGAAAAATTATCCATAGACGGTTTGGATAAAAAGTTGAACAGCCTTTATGAAACGCCATATTCGGATATAGCGTACATGAATATCTGTGACGACTCGATTTCTGATGGCAGTTGTCGTAAATTAATTGTATACGAATCAGATATATTGAAACATATCCTTTTGTTCAAATACAGTGAGAAAGCGCGACATATCACCATTCTGAATTACTATTTCAGAATCTCATTGCAAGATGTAGAATATCTGCGCGATATGATTTTCGACGAATACGAAAAAATTCAAAAAATAACATTTCCCGGTGTTTTTTTGGACAAAGTGAAAAAAAGTCCACTGATGGTACTGTATGAACAGAATACGGATAAAATTATAGAATTACCGGAATCTATAGACATCTATATGAAATCGTTAGGCGCCTCGACACGTAAAAATATTCAACTGTATCAAAACCGTATTGCAAAACAAATTCCCGATTTTAAGACGTCGGTTCACGAAGGTGAAAATATTTCCCGCGATCATGTCGCCAAACTCGTGGAATTAAACAGGAGCAGGATGAAAAGCAAGGGAAAAACATCCGGAAACAGTGACGCTGACATTGAGATTTTTTACCGTTACGCACGCATCAGAGGAGTATTGTGCTTGTGTACCGTAAACGAAAATATCATCGGAGGAACCATCAATTTTGTGTTTGACGAACATGCCTACTTTCGCGTAATAGCTCATGATAATGCTTATAACAGGTATAGAGCAGGTCAGATCGCGTTAGTCGTTACCATCCAGAACATGATCGAAAGAAAGATGAAATATTTTCATTTAATGTGGGGTGAGGAAGAGTACAAATACAGGTTTTTGGGTAAGCCATATACCATGTACGATGTGATGGTTTTCAGGACATATCCGGCATTTTTCCTGAACCGCATTTTATTTGGTATCCGTTCGCTGATGAAAACTGCCAGAGAAAGACTGGAAAAAAATGCAACATTAAAAAAATTATACAGGAAAATACGTAATCTGTGAAAAATATGACAGGCGAAAAACAAGAAAATATTGAATACGAAATCCTGAATGAAGACGTATTGATAGATGATTTGGAGGAGAAATTACACAAATTGTATCAATCGCCATTTTCTGATATTACATATTTGAACTTACAGAACAGTTCCATTACCGAAAATGCCTGTTGTAAGTTAGTCATCCATGAAAACAGTGTGCTGAAACATATTATTCTGTTCAAATACAAAGGAAAAGAGAAAAAAATAGCCATCCTGAACCAATGTATCAAGATGTCAACATCCGATGTAGAAACGATTTGCGAGGCGCTGTTCCATAAATTCAGTCATGTTCAGCAAATAGTTTTCAGTTATCTTTTCATGGTAAACAAAGAAAAAAAGGAAAAAATCATCTATAAGATGATATCCGACGATTCGATATTGGAATTGCCTGAAAGCATGAACGAATATCTGAAAACATTAGACAAAAAAACAAGGAAATATTTTCAGTATTACGAACACCGTATAGAAAAAGAATTGCCCGATTTTGAAGTAGTTTATTCTGAAAAGCAAAATATTCGTTTAGAACAGGTTGAACAGGTTGTACAACTGAACAGAGACCGTATGAAAAACAAAGGGATCAGGTCGGGCGTTACCGGTATTCTCTGTGAAAAATCATATCAATATGCGCGTTTAAACGGTTTTCTGTGTTTGTGCTGCGATAAGGGAAACATTATTGGCGGCACCATTTGTTCTGTCGTAGGTGAACATGCTTTTGTACACACGGTTGCGCACGACGACCATTATCAAAAATATAGCATCGGACAAATAGCATTGATCAAAACCATTCAGTATGCAATCGACAACAAAATCAAACAAATACACCTGTTATGGGGTGATTTTGATTATAAATCGAGACTCCTGTGCAAGAAATGCGATTTGTTTACGGTTGTGAAATACAGGAAGAAAGCAGCATGGCAGTATCATAAGATGATATGTGCGGTTGTATCGTTTGCAAAAGGCTGTAAATTATGGGTTAAGAAAAAACTGATAAAATGTCGGCCAATCACAAATATATACCGGAGTATCCGGAAACTGATCCTGTTTGGCTGGCACGACAAACGCATCATATTATATCACTAAATATCAAAATATTATTGAAATGAAACCAAAGATTCTTTTTCTCGCGCATATACCGCCTCCTGTACATGGAGCCTCCCTCATGGGACAATTTCTGAAAGACAGCGCGCTCATCAATCAAACATTTGATTGTTGTTACATTAATCCGTCGAATACGAAAACGCTGACTAAACTTAAAAAAGTCCGGATTCGCAATGTTCTTTTTCTTTTCGTCTTCCTTTACAGGGTTATCAAAACATACCGGAAACAAAAACCCGATCTTTGTTATTTTACGCCTTATTCATGGGGATTCCCCTTTTACAGGGATTTTATCTCAATATGTGTATTAAAAATCATGAGGGCCAACATCATTGTTCACTTTCACAACAAGCCCAATCTTGCTTTCAGATATAAATGGTATAATAAAATTTTATACCGGATATTTTTCAAAAATGTGAATGTCATATTTTTAGCGCCACAGTTAATCACTTATTTTGAAGAATTTATCGACAAAAAGAACATCCATGTTTGCGCCAACGGAATATCCATCGAACCGGTTGAACAAAAGCGCTCAAATGAGAAGTATCAGTTTCTGTTTCTTTCCAACATGATGGAAGAAAAAGGCGTATGGATACTGCTGGAAGCCTGTTCCATACTAAAACAGAAAGGATATATTTTCGATTGCCATTTGGTCGGACAATTCAGCGATATTACCGAACCCATGCTTTCGTGGCGTATCAGGCAATACGGTTTAACCGGCTGCGTCCGTTATTACGGGGCGAAATACGGCGATGAAAAATATAACTTCTATCAATCCGCCGATGCGTTCGTTTTTCCGTCGTTCGACGAAGCGATGAGTCTGGTGGTATTGGAAGCGATGGCTTTTGCATTGCCCTGTATCAGCACATTGGTCGGCGGATTGCCCGCCATCATCAACGACGAACAGACGGGATTTCTCGTACCTCCCAGAGATTCTGCCGCACTTGCCGAGAAGATGATGTACCTGCTCGAACGCCCGCAAACCGGAGTTGAAATGGGTAAATACGGACAAACCGTTTTCAGGGAAAACTTTACCATTGAAAAATTTGAAGAACGGTTTGTGAATATCATTCATCAAGTAATAAAAACCTCGTAACAAAATGTCGGACACAATATATTATTCACCTGAAGATTTCATCAAATCGCCCAAATTTGATGCTCATATTCATTATGATACATTCGACGATTTGTTTTTGCGAAAAGCCGAAAAAGCCAATATTCGTCTTCTGTCTATCAATACGGATACCGGTTTTCCGATTGTTACGCAATTTAAGATTGGTTGGTTTCTCAAAATATGCTATCCCCGGTCGTTCAATTTCATCAGCACTTTCGACGCAACAGCATTTGCTTCCAAAGCATTTGCAGAAAATATTGTCAAACAGATAAAAAAGTACATGGCGGCGGGCGCAAGAGGCGTCAAAATATGGAAAAATATCGGAATGGGGTTAAAAAATGAAGCCGGACGATACATCATGGCCGACGATCCTGCGTTTTACCCGATATACGCTTTTCTTGAAAAAGAAAGAATACCGTTGCTGGCTCATTTGGGAGAACCCCGCAATTGCTGGTTGCCATACAAACAGATGACCATCCCCGACGACGTGCTTTATTACCATCGGAATCCGGATTATCATCTGTACATGCACCCTGAAATACCCTCATACGAACGGCAAATCGTAGCACGGGATCACATACTGGAACGTTACCCCAACCTGATATTCGTCGGCGCTCATTTGGGCAGCATGGAATGGAGTCTGGAGGAAGTAGCCAAACGAATGGACAAGTATCCCAATTTTTATGTAGACCTTTCGGGACGTTTTGGTCATATCTTTGAACATGCGTTTCATGACAGAGATTGCGTCGTCAGTTTTTTTGAAAAGTATCAGAGCAGGATACTTTACGGTTCGGACTGGCACGTGTCGAAATTCAACAAACGGCGATGGATGAAACTTTTCTGCAAGTGTTTTCCTAATATTTATATGAGATTGGTATTCAGACACATGCGACATACGTTCAAAAAACATTGGTTATTTCTGGCTACTGATCAAATGATAAAGACAGGAAAATTGACTAATACTCCCCATAGCCCCGAACATCTCAACGGGCTCAAACTGCCCCGAAAGGTAGTGGATCGCATCTTTTACGAAAATGCCGTTGAGGTTTATTTGAATGAAAAATAACAATAATATGCACAACAATCCATCTGTTTTTACATTCGACGGCTATACGCTTGTCGTTCACTCATTAGAGGTAGTACCTCTTGACGGGCGCTTTGTGGTCAATACAATAAGCCCTAATTCTTACGGCCTTTCATTGCGCGACAAGGCAATGGACGCCGCGTTGAGAGGTTCGGACTTCCTGATTCTCGACGGCGTCTATTTCGGATGGCTTCCGTGGTTCAAGTATGGTAAGAAAATAAAAAGAATCACTGGCTGGGACAGTTTTCGGTTTTTTTCAACGAAAATGCAGGAAACCAGAGGGCGGGTATTCTTCCTGGGTTCGAGCGAAGCCACTTTGCAAAAGATAAAAGAAAATTACCGGCAGGATTTTCCCGACGTAACGGTGGGTACGTATTCGCCTCCGTATAAGCCTGAATTTTCGGAAGACGACAACCAGGCGATGCATAAGGCCATCAACGATTTCAAACCCGATGTGCTGTTTGTGGGGATGACTGCGCCCAAACAGGAAAAATGGGCTTTTCAAAACAGGGATTTTTTAGATGTTCATATCATCACAACCATTGGTAATGTATTCGACTGGTACGCAGGGAATAGTAAACGTCCCGACGTATTCTGGCAAAAAATCGGAATGGAATGGTTGGTCAGGATTTTTCTCAGACCCGAAATATTCAGACGCAACATAGGAAATCAGATGATTTTCTTTTGGCATTTATTCTTATATCTCACTAAAATAAAAAAAACATGGTAAAAGGAGCGATTATTGGATTGGGCAAAATGGGATTATCCCATGCGACCATTTTCGGAGCGCATCCCGATGTGGAAATAGTAGCGGTATGCGACATGACCACATTGATTTTGGATGCATTCAAAAAGTACACAAAAGTAAAAACGTATACCGATTTTAACAAATTGTTGGCGAGCGAATCATTAGATTTTGTAGTGATAGCGCTTCCCACTAAATTTCACTATCCGGTTGCAAAAGCAGCGATGGAGCGTAATATTCACGTTTTTTGTGAAAAACCGTTTGTGCTGCACGCCGGCGAAGGGGAGGAACTCGTGCGGATATCCAATGAAAAGGGATTGGTGAATCAGGTAGGTTATCACAACCACTTCATCGGAACATTTCGTGAACTGAAAAAATTGCTTGCCGGACAAATTTTGGGCAAACTGTTTCACTTTTCCGGAGAAGCTTACGGTCCGGTGGTTACCAAAGCCAAAGGAGGTACGTGGCGCTCAAAGCCGGAGGAAGGCGGAGGCTGTCTGTACGATTATGCTTCGCACGTGATCAATCTGGTGCAGGAAGTAATATCCCGGCCGGTTCGCGTGTATGGAACATTGCTGAAACAGTTTTATTCAGCCGGCGTTGAGGACGCTGTTTACAGTTTGTTGGAGTTGGAACAGGGCGTTTCAGGAACTTTATTGGTGAACTGGAGCGATGAAACCTACCGGAAAATGTCGACGTCTATCACCGTACAGGGCGAAAAGGGAAAGATCATTTGCGACGCCACCGAATTGAAAATTTATCTGAAAGAAGACAACGCCCAATTTGGATTCGGGAAAGGATGGACTCTCAGGTATATTACCGATTATGCCATTCCGGTAGATTATTACCTGAGAGGCGAAGAATACAGCGCACAGATCGACCATTTTGTGGACTGTGTCAAAAACCGCAGACCATCGGCGATCAACACCTTTGAACAGGCGCTGTATACCGACAAGGTCGTTGATATGATTATTCAAAACTCAAAAAGAAATTAAACATGAAAATGGATCAAGTATTATTCGGAGACAATCAATTTTTTGCAGTCAATCACCTTTCAGACGAAAAATCGAGACAGCAATCAATACAGTTCAGGGAAGACGCTGCCATCATACGGGTTTTGGACAGTGCAATAGATTTGGGAATCAACACTTTCATGTGTACCACCCACGACAGGATCGCCAATATTTGCGGGCATATACGTCAACATCCGGAACGGTATAAGGATTTTAACATATTCCCATGTATGCCGTATGCTTACAAGTATGTCAATGCGGTTACCGAACTCGGAATCATGGGAACGATTCAGCAGTATGTACCTGGGAATATTTTCGGCACGTTTGCAAAAGGAGGATTGGCATTCCTGAGCAAGGACTTTGCAAAACTGATGCAAATCCTGATT
>Ga0082212_10005112_pt1 | contig 18002 bp, 17 predicted proteins | sample TergutNt197P3_FD_71548 | JGI IMG/M metagenome (GOLD analysis project Ga0082212, IMG submission 71548) | Neocapritermes taracua P3 segment gut microbial communities from Petit-Saut dam, French Guiana - Nt197 P3 | ecosystem: Host-associated > Arthropoda: Insects > Digestive system > Gut ...
GCGGTCAATACCTTCAAGAATGCGGACAAAGATGTCGAAGAAATACTTACCAATGTATTGCGCGCGACCGAAGATGATTTTAACGAAGAATTCCTTGATTATATTTTATCAGTCAAAACAGTTCGCAATGCCGCCAAGGCCATTGTCCATATTAATGAACATAGCACCAAGCATTCCGATGCGATTATTGCGGATGATGTAAGTGTCATTGCGGCTTTCAAAAATGAAGTTGATTCCGCTTGCGTATATGTGAATACTTCCACTCGCTTTACCGATGGTTTTGAATTTGGTTTTGGGGCGGAAATTGGAATCAGCACACAAAAATTACACGCTCGCGGTCCGATGGGACTTAAGGAGCTGACTAGCTATAAGTATACCATTGAGAGCGATTATTTAGCTCGCCCTTAGGATGTGTACGGTCTCGTGCTTAAAGCAGAATGCCTGTTTTATTGCAATGTCACTAACTTAAGAAAAAGAAGCAGACTAAGATTAAATAGCCTGCTTCTGTTTTTGTTCCTGTATAGGAAATTGCTCTCGCCAGCGTAAATCATTCCGGGAGAATCTTTAGCAATTCTCCCGGAATGCGTCACTTGCGACGCTATTTCATCCCCATCTGACCTATAAAGCCAGTTTATATATATTCTCCACATCTGCCTGCTTAAGTGCAACAAATCCGCCGATAACCCCGGTGCGCCCATCGCCGTAACACGCTTTATTAGCCATATCCGGAATATCCTCAGCTTTGGCCCCCAATTCCGCAAAAGACACCGGCATCCCAATTGAAGAAAGGAATTTCTTAAATCTTTCAATACCTTCAAGCGCGGTCACAAGCGGGTTTTCAAAGTCCATCTGACAGCCCCATACGCGGGTAGCCACTTGTGCGAAACGCATGATATTTTGCTTTACATTGTATTTCATCACCGCCGGCATAACCACCGCCAGCCCGGCTCCGTGCGCACAATCATATGTGGCAGACAGTTCGTGTTCAATATCATGACTTGCCCAATCCTGGCCGCGGCCTACGCCGCAACTGTTATTATGAGCGGCCATGCCGGCCCACATGACATTGGCGCGGGCTTCATAATGGTTGGGAGCGGCAATTACTCGTGGCCCTTCTTTAATCATCGTAAGTAAGATGGCTTCGCAAAGACGGTCGGTAATTTCCACTTCTTTCGTGTTGGTAAGATAACGTTCAAACACATGCGCCATGATATCGGTGATGCCGCAAGCAGTCTGATATGCCGGCAGAGTTTGAGTAAGTTCGGGATTCAAAATCGAAAAAACCGGACGCAGAGCCTCACCGCCGGTTCCGCGTTTAAACATGCCGTCTTCATATGTAATAACCGAATCCCCCGACCCTTCACTTCCGGCAGCGGCAATGGTTAGGACAGTGGCTACTTTCAGGGCTTTTTCAATCGGTTTCCCTTGATAAAATTCCCAAAAATCACCGTCGTATAATGCGCCGGCCGCAATCGCCTTCGCAGAATCAATCGTACTCCCGCCGCCTACCGCCAGAATAAAATCAACATTTTCTTTCTTTGCAAGCGTAATACCTTCATAAACGAGGCCGCTCAAGGGATTAGGTTTAACCCCTCCCAATTACACATATGGAATGCCCTCCTTTTCCAAAGATTGCCTTATCGTATTTAGAAGGCCACTTCGAACCACTGAACCGCCGCCATAGTGGATCAGCACCTTATTTCCGCCAAAACGCCGGACATAATGCCCGGTTTCGCTCTGTGTATCTTTCCCAAAGACAAAATAAGTCGGACTATAAAATGTGAAATTTTCCATAACTACCTCCTAAAATTAATTATTTATTGGTTATACATCATACTATCACAAAGAAACATATTTATCTACAAGTAATTATTTTTATGCGATTTTAATGCGATTTACTTGTTTTTTTCATAAAAATACGGCATAATAAAGCCAGAGGTAAGTTAAAATGAATTATCCAAAACTACTAAAAAAAGGCGATACCATCGGTATCTGCGCTCCCTCAAGCGGGGCGGCGGGCTTGGATAAGCAGGTGGATAATGCGATATCCAATGTAAGGGCCTTAGGCTATGATGTGATTGAAACAGCATCCGTCCGGCGAAAAGTAAAATGTGTCAGTGCTGATCGTGAAACACGGGCCGCAGAATTTATGAGCTTGTATGAAAATCCAAAGATAGCGGCGATTATTCCACCGTGGGGCGGTGAATTTTTGATGGATATGCTTCCGCATTTGGATTTTGAAAGAATTGCTGGTTTGCCGGCAAAATGGGTTTGCGGTTATTCCGATATGAGCACCATGAATTTTGTACTGACAGTATGCAGCGATATTGCGACGGTTCATGGTTCCAATCTAATGAACATGGGGTTTGCGAAAATACATGAGACAGATTTGCGGTTATTTGATATGTTGTCAAATGATTCCTGTGAACAGAAAAGTTGGGACGCATGGGGCAGACATACCAGCTTTGTTGATTTGACCGTAGAGACATATACACTGGATCAACCCTCCCTTTGGAAATCCCTGCAAGGCAATCAGCAAGTTTCATTTACCGGGATGATGATTGGCGGGTGCATGGATACAATATGTAAGTTGATTGGGACACCTTTTGCGCCAGTCGCTTCGTTTTTAGAAAAATACAAACAATCCGGCTTTATTTGGGCACTCGAAAGTTGTGAAATGTCAGCGGGGGATATCTATCGGACATTATGGCAGATGCGTGAGTGTGGCTGGTTTCAATATGCAAACGGAATCATCATCGGACGTCTTGCCGGATATAAGGATACGCAGGATTTTACCCTGGTGGATGCTTTGGAACAAGGTCTTGGAGAATTAGAAATACCGGTTATTTATGATGCTGATATCGGCCATGTGCCGCCGCAGATCCAAATCATGAATGGTGCGCTTGGCAAGGTCATGTTTGCGGATGGAAAAGCAGTGATTGGGCAGAGGAGGATAGAGAATTGTTAGAAGTGAGGGGCGGCATATTGAAAAGGCATGTATTTCTCTTGACATTCATAATGCTATCAATATTCATGATAGTTGGCTGCAATGAGACCGCAGTTTACGAAGAAAGTGTCACACCGGCCATTTACCGAAAGATATCTGCCGCCGAAGCCTATGAAATGATGGCAATCGAAACTGAATTTATAATCCTTGATGTTCGCTCGATCGAAGAATATCATGAAAAAAGATTGGACGGCGCAGTTCTAATTCCGGATTACGAAATCTTAGACCGCGCCGAACTTGAATTATCTGATAAAAATGCCTTCATACTTGTATATTGCGGCAGTGGCCGCCGGAGCGAAAAGGCGGCCACTGAATTGGTCAAACTGGGATATACAAATGTATATGATTTTGGCGGCATAAATGACTGGCCATATGAGGTGGTATCATCGTGATTGGTTATTACCTAGACTTCACTTCTTTCCAAAAATTATTATAAAGTTCATCACCGGCTGGACCAAGATACCGATAGGTTTCCAGCCCATAATAATTTTCCAGCGTCGGGAAGGCTATTTCCGAATAACGGATGGTCTCGTCTTCAATCATTGCCCGGGCGCTTACATTTGGCGTTGAGTAAGTGATATATTCAAAATTCATGAAAGCAATATCGGGACGGCACATAAAATTGATGAAGATTTCAGCATTTTCCGGATTCGGGGCATTTTTCGTAATTACCCAAGAGTCGATCCAGACATTGGATCCTTCTTTCGGGATGACGTAGAAAAGATCAGGGTTTTCTTGCTGGGTGTAAATCGCTTCACCGGAAAAAATGACGCCAATCGCGGCTTCATTGCCAATCATTTTATCACGGACTTGGTCAACCACATAGGCTTGTACCAGCGGTTTTTGTTCAATTAAGGCATTCTTAGCGATTTGCAATTCATTTTCATCCATGCTGTTTAACGAAAACCCATTCAACTTCAAAGGAACCATAAACGCATCGCGGACAGAATCCTGCATCAAAATATTATCCGCATACCGCTCATCCCATAGAACCGCCCAAGAATCAATCGATTCATGGACCATGGTCTGGTTATAAAGAATGCCCACAGTTCCCCAGCAATAGGGAACAGAATATGTGCCGGTCGGGTCAAATTCTAAAGAACGCTCGAAATATTCTTCTCCGATATGAGCTTTGGCATTCGGGACATTAGCGAAGTTGATTTCCCTTAACAAATCGTTTTCCAATAGTTTTTGAATCATATAATCAGAGGGACATAGGATATCATATTTGGATGAGCCGGATTCGACTTTGGGATACATGATTTCATTGGTTTCGTATTCATCATAAATCACTTTGATGCCGGTTTCGCTTTCAAATAATTTGATTGCATCAGGGTCTAAATATTCGCCCCAGTTATAGACGACGACCCGGCCATTCGGGCCGTCTTTGGCACAGCCGGCCATCACGGTGAAAGCCAGTGCCGATAAAAAAACTACCGAAATAATTTTTCTTAGTAAAACGTTGTTCATGGTATTTCCTCCCTGTTATGCTAAGAACGCAGAGCGTCCCCGTCATTTTTTTTCCTTAAATCTTTCGCCGGAATCCGGTTCACTAATAGCAAGAGCAACAAAACAGAAGCAAAGATAATGGTTGAAAGTGCGTACATTTCCGGTTTGATGCCTTTTTTTACTTCAGAGTAAATTTTGGTTGACAGGGTATCAACCCCAGGTCCTTTTGTAAAGTGGGTGATGATAAAATCGTCCAGCGACATCGTAAATGCCATCAAAAATCCGGCAATAATCCCCGGAGCAAGATCCGGCAGCACTACTTTATAAAAACTATAAAGCGGACTGGCTCCCAGATCCCTTGCGGCTTCATAAGTGCTGGGATTGAGCTGCCGCATTTTTGGCATGATGCAAAGGACGACATAAGGGATATTAAAGGTAATGTGCGACAAAAGAATCGTGCTATAACCAAATCGAAGCCCTAAGCTAATGAACAGCAACATCAATGAAATACCGGTCACGATTTCGGCATTCAACATGGGAATATTGGTAATGCCAATCATGACTGTCCGGCTCTTTTTTTTCATCCGCATCATCGCCACACAGGCAATTGTGCCAATGAGTGTTGCCACCAAGGCCGAAATGAAAGCGATGGATAAGGTATTTAGCAATGCCAGCATGATATCATCGCTTTTGAAAAGCGAACCATACCACTTAAGCGTAAAGCCCCCCCATTTTGCCCGTGTCCTGCTGTCATTAAATGATAGAATAACAAGTGTTACGATTGGCGCATATAAGAAGATGAAAATCAGTCCGATGTAAAATTTTTGGAGTTTATTTTTCATAAAATACTATCTCCATTTTTATCAAAAATCGCCGAAGCAACCATATTGACAATAATAAACAGCATCAGGACGATGGAGAGGCCGCTCCCAAGATGCCAGTTTCCGGCGTGGGTAAATTCTTCCTCAATCACATTGCCAATCAATAAAATTTTACTTCCGCCCAACAGTCTGCTGATGACAAAGGTGGTCAAAGCGGGAATGAAAACCATCGTAATGCCGCTGATGATTCCGGGAACGCTTAAAGGAAAGATAACCTTTTGTATTACCTTCACCCCATTTGCGCCTAAATCTCTGGCGGCATTGATCACATTCTGATCGATTTTCAGCAGACTGTTATAAATCGGCAGAATCATAAACGGCAGAAAATTATAGACCATCCCGAAAACGATTGCCGAAGGGGTGTTGATGATATTTAAAGGGGGAAGGCCAAGAAATGTCAGAATATTATTGATTACTCCCGTTTTTTCAAGCAATGTCTGCCAAGCAAGAGTCCGAAGCAAGAAATTCATCCACATCGGCAGAATAAACAAAAGTACAATATAACCGTGACGGCTGATGCTTGTCCGTGATAAAATATAAGCCAAAGGATAGGCAATGATCAAGCAAATAGCGGTTGCAATCACGGCCAACAAAATTGCCAGCAATAAGGCTTTGGAATGGACAGGAGAGGCGATTGCCGTGATATTATTTAAGGTAAAATTCCCATTCCTGTCAAAGAGACCATAATAAAAAATCATGAAAAGCGGCACAACAATAAAAATGACGATCCAGACAAAATAAGGTGAAGCCATTAAAATTGTGCCAAAACGTTTCATAGTGCTCCTTAAAAGTTTGAAAATACCAAAATCATTGCCGTTTAAGATTTGCTTAAACTGTATCCTGAGAGTTCGTCATGTTGGACGGCTTGTTCGTCCTCGGATTCCGGTTTGTTCATGATTTGGATATTAAAAGGATCGATTTTGATACCAACATCCGTCCCGACCGGGAACATACCCGTAGAATGGACGAGCCATTCAAAACCACCAGCCATGATCTCCATTTCATAATGGACACCTTTAAAAATTAAATGACTGACAACCCCTTGAATCGTTCCGTCTTCCGGTTTGACCAGTTCCACATCCTCCGGCCTGATGACGACATCCACAGGTGTCCGGCGACCGAAGCCGGTGTCCACGCAGGTAAAGCGGGCTCCCAGGATTTCGACTAATTTATCCTCAATCATGGTAGCATCGATGATGTTGCTTTCGCCGATAAAATCAGCAACAAAAGCATTTTCCGGTTCATTATAAATGCCCTCCGGGGTTCCGATCTGCTGGATGTAACCTTGGTTCATCACAACAATCGTATCCGACATCGTCAGTGCTTCTTCTTGATCGTGTGTGACATAGATAAACGTAATGCCCAGTTCATTTTTGAGGCGGATCAACTCATACTGCATATCCTGTCGCAGTTTTAGGTCAAGCGCACCAAGCGGTTCATCTAAGAGAAGCACTTTCGGTTCATTGACAATCGCCCTTGCGATGGCAATCCGCTGCTGCTGGCCGCCGCTTAAGGTATCGGGCTTACGTTTCTCGAATCCTTCCAGATTTACAAGCTTTAGGGCATAAGCTATTTTTTCGGCAATATAGTCTTTGGACTTATTTTTGATTTTCAGGCCAAAAGCAATATTTTCTCCGACATTCATATGGGAAAAGAGGGCATATTTCTGGAAGACCGTATTCAACTGCCGTTTGTTAGGAGGCAGATCAGTAATGTCGATATGATCAAAAATAACCTTGCCGGTATCAGGTGTCTCAAAACCGCCGATGATCCTTAACAATGTTGTTTTCCCACAGCCACTGGGACCAAGAAGGGTTACAAATTCATTTTCATGAATGTGCAAATCCAGTTCATCAAGAACCAACTGTCCGTCAAAGGACTTGCTGATGTTTTTAAGATGGATGAGTGGTTTTGATTTATTGAAATCCATGAGGTACCTCGTAATTTTAAAAGCTAGGGGGACTGCTTACCCAAAGAAGGGTTGCGCCGGTTTTCTCACTTGCTTTTACATAATGTGTAGAATCTGGCTGGAAATAAAAAGATTCTCCTTTTTTGACCTTGATCTGACGCTTTCCTAACATAATTGTGATGCTGCCGGATAAAACATAACCAAATTCTTCTCCCTCATGCGGATTGTCGGGATAGGTAGAGCCGCCTGCTTTTAGCGTCAGTTTAATCGGCTCCATAATATTTTTTTGGGCATTTGGAATAATCCATTCTATTTTGTTGCCCAGTTCCCCATCTATTTTTTCAAAATAATCAGCTTCACTGAACGCAATCTGTTCTTCGGCGGTTTCGGTGAAAAAATCTTTCAAATCAGTTCCAAGACATTGCAAGATATCAATTAAGGTCGCAATCGACGGAGAGGTGAGATTCCGCTCCAGCAGGGAAATAAAGCCTTTTGAAAGCTCACTGCGATCAGCTAACTCCTCCTGGGTTAAACTCTTTTGAATCCGTAGTTCTTTTAGCTTATTACCGATATCCATAACAACCCTTTGCTCAAATATTAAACCCAAAGTTTAATGACACTAAACAAGCGTCCGATAATTATTATACAGGACAGAAGACAAAAGTCAATAAAAAATTAAACAGTTGCATGAGCTGGTGCGTATTGGTATAATGTGAGCAATAGGAGAATACAGAAAATGGCAAAGAAAAAAGAAAAATATATAGCATATGTATCTACTTACACATCCGGCTCAAAGAATAAATGCGGAATCAAAATATATGATGTTGATATAGAAAAAGGCCGATTCAGTGAAAAGGGTCAAGTTGAAATCACGAATTCTTCCTATATCACCATATCCCACAACCGCCGTTTTTTATATTCGATTACCGACTATGGTGTGCAGGCAGATGAGATTCTGCCGGATGGGAATCTACGCTTGGTTAATTATGCGACCATTAACGGGATGCGCGGCTGCTACATATCGACCGACTATGATGACAAGTTTTTAATTGTTGCCGGATATCATGATGGCAAGCTGACTGTCCTTGAAATAGAAGAGAATGGTGCGGTTGGCGAGATTGTCGAGGAAATATACCACAAAGGACTCGGAAGTGTTGCCGAGCGGAATTCCCGCCCCCACATCAATTGTGCGCGGATGTCGAGGGATAACAAGTATCTTTTAGAAGCAGATCTAGGAATGGATCGCGTGAATGTATATTCGCTGAATCATGCAACCGGCAAACTGAAATCAGTTGATATCATCAGAAGTGAACAGGACTCAGCACCGAGACACCTTAAATTTTCCCGTGATGGTCAATTTTTATTTGTCGTCCATGAGATGAAAAATTATATTGATGTATATCGTTATTATGAGAAAAGTCCCGGGAACCCTGAATTCGAGAAAACACAGACAGTTTCTACCTTAAGCAAATATCATGACACAAAATCAGCGGCAAGTACGCTGAAACTTTCTTATGATAACAAATATCTGCTTAGCTCGAATGCCGGTGATAATAGCGTGATTGTATATTCTTTGGATGAGATGGGGATGCTGCACAAATTGTTTTGCCTGCCGATTAGTGGGGATTACCCCAAAGATGCCTCTTTGTTTCCGGATAATCGCCATTTGGTATCCCTCAATCATGAATCGCATACGTTAACCTTTTTCAAAGTCGATCTAGAAAACGGGACGATGGTAATGAATGGTCCGGAGATGGCGATTGACCGTCCGAACTGCATTATTTTTCATCGCTTGCCGTAGGATGATAGAATCGGATCAGATTTTCCAGTTTGCTGGTAGTGTTAATCATCATTGCATCAAGAATTGTAAGTGCCGCCATACATTCAACGACCACGACTGCCCGCGGTACGATAACCGGATCATGACGGCCTTTGATATTGATTGAAACTGATTGACCGCTTCGGTCAACGGTTTGCTGTGTTGCGGCGATGGAGGGAGTTGGTTTAAAATGAACCCGAAGGATGATTTCCGAACCATCACTTAGACCGCCCAATATCCCACCACTGTGATTGGTTTGCTTTACAATTTTTCCAGCGATGCTTTCAAATGAATCGTTGTTTTCTGAACCATAAGCTGTGGCGGCCCCAATACCATCCCCGATTTCCACAGCTTTTACGGCACCGATTGACATCATTGCATGCGCAAGTGCGGCATCTAATTTATCGAAAACCGGTTCGCCGATTCCGGCAGGAACACCACTTATTTTACATTCAATCACACCACCAACGGAATCATCTTTTTTGTCAATGATTCCCATCGCTTTTACCGAAGCCGTGCATATTATTCCAATTTCGGAAAGAATTTTCGCAGCAACCGCACCGGCAGCAACCCGGCCAATTGTTTCGCGCCCGGAAGAGCGGCCGCCGCCGCGATAATCACGAAAACCGTATTTGGTATCATAGGTAAAATCAGCATGTCCGGGGCGATAATAATCAGCAATTGCTTGATAATCTAAAGGACGTTGATTCGTATTTTTAATCATCATCGAAATGGGTGCTCCAGTCGTTTTGCCATCAAAAATACCGGATAAAATTTCAACTTTATCATCTTCCTTGCGGGGAGTAGCCATATCACTTAGTCCGGATTTGCGGCGATTAAGATAAGGTTGAATGTCAGCTTCCGAAAGAAAAAGACCGGCCGGGCAGCCATCAATCACCACCCCCAATGCGACACCGTGCGATTCACCCCAAGTCATTATTTTGAAATTCGTTCCATAAGTAGAGCCAGCCATGAACAGTAACACCTGCCTTCCGGTAATATTATAATCCATAAAAAAACACTATACAAGCATAATATCATATGTTATGATATATGATAGGTAATTGGCTTGAGGGGAAATCATTGATGATAGGATTCGAGAAAACCTTTAAAGATAGAGTAGAAACATCTTGCCGTAAGATTATAATGGAAAAGCCGTATCTGCGGATTCCGGTATATTTGGCGGCTCGATTTATTTTCATGGTACAAGCGTTTTGGCTTGCTTTGATTGGTGGTTGGAAAAAATATGCATTTACTTCTTTTTTATTGATCAATATCTTAATTGGCTCTAGCTTTTCCTATCCGGTTTTTGGAGAACGCGACGGCTTTATTTCTACACAAGAATCCTATGAAGCCGTACCGGTTCCTGAATCAACGATTAAGCTGATGAGTGATGACGAAATTTACTATCCTGATGTTGTTTTTGAGAATGAAATGGAAAACGAAGAATATGACAGTTATACGTTGGAAGATATTCTAGCTGAACGTGATATCATGGTATCCGAGGATATCACGGAAGAATATGATGAGACACTGGTATTTTCTGCCGATGATTGGCGTTTGATTTTGGTCAATAAGCAGCATCCGATACCGGAAGATTATGAATATGTTCTTGGCACGATTAGTGGGAATATGAAATGCGATGAGCGGATTATCGACGATCTTGTCTTAATGATGCAACGAGCACAAACCGAAGGAGTAGAACTTCGTATCGTTTCCCATTATCGCGATTTGGCGCATCAGGAGCAGCTCTTTAACCGCAAAATTGATTCCTATATGCGAAGAGGTTCATCCTATCTGGAAGCTTACAAATATTCAGCGCATACGATTACGGTTCCCGGTACCAGTGAACATGAAATCGGCCTGGCCTTCGACATTACATCTCGTAATTATACAAGTTTAAATGCTGGTTTTGCCGATACTTTAGCCGGGCGTTGGCTGGCAGAGCATAGTTATGAATATGGGTTTATTCTACGCTATCCATTAGGCAAAGAATATATTACCGGTATCATGTTTGAGCCATGGCATTTCCGCTATGTTGGAAAAGAAGCGGCAAAAGTCATGAAAGAAGAAGAACTTACCTTAGAAGAATTTGTTGAAAAATATGTCACACACTAAATTCCGTATTTTGGCAAAAGATGATCAGGCAAAAAAAGGAGAGTTTGAAACGCCGCATGGGGTGATTCAAACTCCTGTTTTTATGAATGTCGGAACGGCGGCGGCAATCAAAGGAGCAGTTTCAACGGCAGACCTTGAAGTCATTGGAACAAAAGTTCAATTGTCGAATACCTATCATCTTCATCTTCGTCCTGGTGACGAAACCATTCATAAATTTGGCGGACTACATCGCTTCATGTCGTGGGACAAACCAATCTTAACCGATTCCGGCGGCTTTCAAGTTTTTTCCTTGGCCGCAATGCGCAAAATCAAAGAGGAAGGGGTTTATTTTAGTTCGCATATTGATGGACGCAAGATTTTCATGGGTCCGGAAGAAAGTATGCAAATCCAATCCCGATTGGCATCCACGATTGCGATGGCTTTTGACGAATGCCCGCCTGCCAAAGCGGAGAAAGAGTATATCGAAGCATCCGTACATCGCACGACCAGATGGCTTGAACGTTGTAAAAACGAAATGGACCATTTAAACAGCCGGGCAGAAACAATCAATCAAAACCAAATTCTTTTCGGCATCAATCAAGGCGCGGTTTTTGCCGATATCCGGATTCGGCATGCCAAGCGGATTGCCGAATTTGATTTGCCTGGTTATGCAATTGGTGGGCTTGCTGTCGGTGAAAGCCACGAAGAGATGTATTTTGTATTGGATGAAGTAATCCCACACTTACCGAAAGATAAGCCGGTTTATTTGATGGGAGTTGGGACACCGGCCAATATTCTGGAAGGAATTGCCCGTGGGGTTGATTTTTTTGACTGTGTGTATCCCAGCCGCAATGGACGGCATGGACATCTTTACACCAACCATGGAAAGCTCAACTTATATAATAAAAAATATGAAATAGACGAGGATCCAATCGAAACAGGATGTGGCTGCACAGCTTGTATCCGGTATTCCAGAGGCTATATCCGCCATTTGCTAAAAGCCGGCGAAATGCTGGGGATGCGGCTTTGTGTGTTACACAATCTTTATTATTATAACCAGATGATGGAAGAGGCTGGAGAAGCAATCGGCGAAGGCCGGTTTGCCGCATATAAAAAAGACAAGTTAAGGTTTTATAAATAATGAAGCATAGCACTTGTGTTTAAAAGTGAATTTGTGTATGATAAGTGTGAAGAGATTTTCTAAGATGCCGGGCAATGGCCCGACACCAAAGAATAACTAGTCCCGCTACAGCGACCGCTTGCGGTCGTTTGGGCACTTTTCATAACATGAATCAAAGATTCATGTTGCAATTATGTGCCTAGCGGCCAAAATCGCGGGCTGTGGCAGACATGAAGGTTAGTATGAAGAACAATTCTAAGGCGCAAAAAGCAGCACCTAGGAATTATTAAAACTTCATACGGGAAGAATGCCATAAAACGGCATTTTTCAGAAAAAATAAGTGAAAGGTTTGGTTTTTAAATGAATATTTTATTAGCAGCAGAAGGCGGGGGAGAAATGGCCGGAATGGGTATGTTGGGCATGTTGGGCTACATGGTTTTGATTTTTGGTTTCCTTTATTTCTTTGCGATGCGCCCACAAAAAAAAGAACGAAAGAAATTGCAGGAGATGATATCAAAGGCGGCAATCGGTGATTCAGTCCTGACCAATAGTGGTTTTTATGGTACGATTATTGACCTATCTGATGATACCGTAATCGTGGAATTTGGCAATAACAAGAACTGCCGGATTCCGATGCAGAAAACATCAATTGCCCAAATTGAGAAACCGGATGTTGAATAAATGAAATTACATATTGCTTGTATTCCGGGCGATGGAATCGGACCGGAAATCATCCACGAAACCAAAAAAGTTATCTCTAAAGTGGCGAATGTTTTTGGACATGAAATGACTTGCAAGGATTTATTGATGGGGGGAGCATCCATTGATGTCCATGGAGTGCCATTGACGAATGAGACAGTCCAAGCCGCTAAACAAGCGGATGCGGTTTTGATGGGTTCGATTGGCGGGGATCCTGCGACTTCGCCTTGGTATCAGTTAGAACCAAAGCTTAGGCCGGAAGCCGGCTTGCTTCAAATTCGAAAGGAACTGAATATTTTCGCCAATCTGCGGCCGGCAATGCTTTATCAGGAACTGAAAGAAGCATGTCCGCTGAAAAGTGAGATTGCGGATCGAGGATTTGACATGATTATCATCCGTGAGCTGACCGGTGGGTTATATTTTGGTGAGCGCAAGACGGTCATGGAAAATGGCATCCGCAAAGCAACTGATACCCTTGTATATGATGAAAATGAGATTCGTAGGATTGCGGTGAAAGCTTTTGAAATCGCAATGAAGCGGAAAAAAGAAGTGATCAGTGTGGATAAGGCCAATGTTCTTGATTCTTCACGCCTTTGGCGAGCGGTAGTAGAAGAAGTAGCCAAGGATTTTCCTGAGGTTACGCTTTCGCATATGCTGGTTGATAATTGTGCAATGCAATTGGTAAAAGAACCGGCGCAGTTTGATGTTGTTTTGACCGAAAACATGTTTGGCGATATTTTATCTGATGAAGCCAGCATGATTGCCGGATCGATCGGGATGCTTCCATCAGCATCTTTGAATGACACGAAATTCGGTCTGTATGAGCCGAGCCACGGTTCGGCACCTGATATCGCTGGACTCGATCTTGCCAATCCATTGGCAACGATTTTGTCCGCAGCAATGATGTTTACTTATTCCTTTGACTTAGTAAAAGAGGCAGCGGCGATTGAAGCGGCAGTAAAACAAGTGTTAAAAGATGGGTATCGCACTGGCGATATTTTCTCGGCTGGCCTAAAAAAGGTAGGCTGTGAGGAAATGGGCGATTTAGTGGTGGAACGGATAAAATAGCTAAGAAGCGCACTGGAGGGGTATATATGAAAAGTGATTCAGTGAAAAACGGAATCGGACAAGCTCCCCATCGGAGCTTATTAAAAGCTTTGGGCTACACCGAGGAGGAGCTTAAACAACCTTTAATTGGTGTTGTCAGCTCTTATAATGAAATCGTACCGGGACATATGAATCTTGATAAAATTTGCGAAGCAGTAAAGCAAGGGGTTGCCATGGCTGGCGGAACGCCGGTTATGTTTCCCGCAATCGCTGTTTGTGATGGCATTGCGATGGGTCATATCGGCATGAAATATTCTTTGGCCTCCCGTGACTTGATTGCTGATTCGACTGAGTGCATGACTCTAGCCCATGGTTTTGACGGCTTGGTCATGATTCCGAATTGCGATAAAAATGTTCCGGGACTTTTAATGGCGGCGGCACGGATCAATGTCCCGACAATTTTTGTTTCCGGTGGACCGATGCTTGCCGGAGTGGTAAATGGTCAAAAGAAAAGTTTGACATCGATGTTTGAGGCAGTTGGCAGTGTGGTTGCCGGAAAAATGAGTGTGGATGAGCTAACGGAAATGGAAGATAAGGCTTGCCCGACTTGCGGCTCCTGTTCGGGAATGTTTACGGCCAATTCGATGAACTGCCTGACCGAAGCGTTGGGAATGGGCTTAAGAGGAAACGGTACGATTCCGGCTGTGTACTCGGAGCGGATCCGACTTGCCAAAAAAGCGGGAAGGCAAATCGTGGATTTGATAACACGTGATATCAAACCTTCTGATATCATGACGGAAAAAGCTTTTATGAATGCCTTGACCGTAGATATGGCACTCGGCTGTTCTACCAATTCGATGCTTCATTTACCGGCGATTGCCCACGATGCAGGAGTAATCCTTGATTTGACGATCGCGAATGAATTGTCAAGCAAAACCCCGAATCTTTGTCACCTTGATCCCGCCGGACCGACACATATTGAAGAACTAAATGAAGCTGGCGGTGTATACGCGGTTATGAAAGAACTGGATTCATTAAACCTGCTATATACCGATATCATCACCGCCACCGGCAAAACCGTTGCCGAAAATATAAAAGATGCGGTGAACAAAAATACCGAAATCATCAGGCCGGCATCTAATCCTTATTCCAAAACGGGCGGCATTGCGGTGCTTCGCGGCAATCTGGCTCCCGAAGGAAGCGTGGTGAAGCAATCAGCCGTAGTTGCCGCGATGATGGTACACGAGGGACCGGCCCGCGTATTTGACGGTGAAGAAGATTCTATCAAAGCGATTAAAGCCGGGCAGATCCGCCCCGGCGATGTGGTGGTAATCCGTTATGAGGGGCCAAAAGGCGGCCCAGGGATGCGTGAAATGCTAAGCCCGACTTCGACGATTGCCGGTATGGGTCTTGACTCGTCGGTTGCTTTGATTACCGATGGGCGTTTTTCCGGGGCTTCCCGTGGTGCATCAATCGGGCATATTGCCCCAGAGGCGGCTGTCGGCGGCCCGATTGCTCTGATTCAGGAAGGTGATATTATCAAAATCAATATTCCAGAAAACCGCATAGAGGTCTGCCTGACCGATGAAGAGCTTAAGAATCGCCGCAGTGCTTGGATACCGCGCGAACCGCAGGCCATGACCGGATATCTTGAACGTTACCGCAAAATGGTTACTAGTGCCAGCCGTGGCGCGATTTTGGAACTGTAAAATCTAAGGCTTCACAATAAAGAATGTCGCTTGTGCGTCATTCTTCATAGAAGTTAGAAGGGTTAGAAAGGCATGGTTATTATGCAATACACAGGAGCAGAAATAGTTATTAAATGTCTATTAGAGCAAGACGTAGACACGGTCTTTGGTTATCCAGGCGGCACCATTTTGAATGTCTATGATGCTCTTTATAAGCATGACAAGGAAATCAAACACATTCTTACGTCCCATGAGCAAGGCGCGGCGCATGCTGCTGACGGCTATGCCCGTGCGACCGGACGGGTTGGTGTATGCCTTGCAACCAGCGGTCCCGGCGCGACCAACCTTGTGACTGGAATTGCGACGGCTTATATGGATTCGATTCCGATTGTGGCCATTACCTGCAATGTTATCCTTCCTTTGCTCGGAAAAGATTCCTTCCAGGAGATTGATATTGCCGGTGTCACGATGCCGATAACCAAGCACAGTTTTATTGTAAAAGATATAAACACGCTTGCAGCGACCATGCGTAAGGCGTTTGAAATAGCGAAGACTGGCCGCCCCGGTCCCGTCTTGGTTGACATTACCAAAGATGTTACTGCGGCTCTTGGTGATTATCAGAAAATGAAGCCGACTTTACCGATTCATAAATCAACTTATACCCAAGCAGATATTGATGCGGCGGTCACTTTGATTCATCAAGCGAAAAAGCCATATATATACTTAGGCGGTGGGGCCATTATTTCGGATGCCTGTGCGGAAGTCAGTGAGTTTGCAGATAAAATAAATGCGCCGGTTTGCGATACTTTGATGGGGAAAGGTGCTTTTGACAGCAGTAATGAACGATATACCGGAATGATTGGCATGCATGGAACAAAAGCTTCCAATCTCGGGGTCAGTGACTGTGACCTTCTCATTGCTTTGGGTGCCCGTTTTTCTGACCGTGTTGTCGGGAATGTCAGCAAATTTGCGCCAAAAGCCAAAATCATCCATATTGATATTGATGCAGCTGAGATTAATAAGAATGTTTTAACGACCGCGGCAGTGGTTGGTGATTTAAAAGAGGTGCTAACCAAAATAAATGCTTTGATCACTCCGCAAAATCATCCGGAATGGATTGCCCAGATAAAAGGACTAAAGGAAAAGTTTCCGCTTGGTTATAACCAAGACAGATTGTCTTGTCCTTTTGTGATTGAAGAAGTTTATCGTCTGACGGGGGGAGACGCTATCATTACAACGGATGTCGGCCAGCATCAAATGTGGGCATCCCAGTATTTCAAATATACAAAACCGCGTACCTTCTTATCTTCCGGCGGCTTAGGAACAATGGGTTATGGCCTCGGTGCCTGTATCGGTGCCAAAAGTGGGCGACCGGAGAAAGTCTGCATCAATATCGCTGGTGATGGGTGCTTTCGAATGAATATGAATGAGCTGGCGACTGCCAGCCGTTACGATATTCCGATTATTCAGATTATCATAAACAATCATGTTCTTGGAATGGTGCGTCAGTGGCAGACCTTGTTTTATGAAAAACGCTATTCCCAGACAATTCTATCAGATAAGGTGGATTTTACGCTTGTGGCCAAAGGCCTTGGCTGTGAAGCTTTTAGAGTAACCACCAAAGAAGAATTTGAACCGGCGTTTAAGAAGGCACTTGCGCTTTCTGTGCCGGTCGTCATTGAATGCATGATCCCAGAAGATGATAAGGTTTTTCCCATGGTGCCGGCTGGGGCACCAATCAGCGATGTATTTGATGAGAAAGATTTGGATTAGCAAACGACAAAACGGTATTAAAGATGAGCAATTTAACCAAAGGTGCAATAATTGCATTTATTATCATTGCGATGATGACCATATCGATGTATTTTGGTTTGGCTTGGTATTATCGTGATGAATTTAGCTATAATACTTGGATTAATGGTGTATATTGCACAGGTAAGAGCGTTTCCCAAGTCAATCAAGAATTAAGCTGCGGTTTTTATTACGATGGGCTGATCATAAGTGACCGCGAAGGAAAGTCCCATAAAATCGCCGCAGAAAATATCGACTTCAGTTTTGATTATACCCCTCGCTTAGAAGCATTCAAAAGAGCGCAAAATCCTTACTTGTGGATTGACAGTCTTTTCAAGGGGTCTTCCGGCAATAAAATAGCACCAGTTATTAATTATTGTGAAAATGCCTTGGAAATGGAAGTGAATGGTCTGCCATTTTTCAAGGTTCAAAGCGATGAACTAAGTATTCAGAAAACAGTCACTGGTTATCAGCTGGTCAATAACCGTCAAAACG